>MDTA01049712.1_pt1 | contig 37270 bp, 29 predicted proteins | sample 811151 | NCBI WGS metagenome assembly MDTA01 (sample SAMN05326648, study PRJNA326480) | marine metagenome | isolation source: seawater | place: Indian Ocean: South | collected 2010
GAAAGCGAAACGCCCTCCCCTCGATAAAAGGTCCCTTTTTGGTGACCGGCTTCCTTGTTTTGCCCTTACCCCTGTGAATATGCTGCCGTTGAATCTGACGGGCAGCGGCAAGGAGTGACGCGTACTGTCACTGGCCGCGTGGATAACAGCGAAGAAATAACAACGAAGGGAAGGCTTATGGCGGGTTCGTCAGTGACCTCCGAAGCGGTGCTGTTCTATTGCGAGAAGGGCATCAGCAAAAGCATGTTGTACGCCGATTTCGAAGCCATTCTGGACGGCATGGTGGGGGTGCCCGAGTTTGCCGGTAAGGAAATGCGTGGCGCCTATTGCCTGGTCAACGGCCGGCTGCGGGCCAAGGCCATGGTGCTGTTTCTGATCGATTTCGACGCCGACGGCATGGCCGACACCACCTGGAACGTGCCCCTGCGACACCTGGCGGAACACGGCGGCCCGGGCCCGGACATGGGCGCCGGCCCGATTCGTCTGGCCTGCCGCAGCCAGTGCCCGGTGGCCTGGCACCAGGACCAGCTGTGGGACCCGGTGATGAAGCCCGGCGCCAACGATTTCGTGGCGGCCCGGGATCTGCTGCGCAGCCGGGGCTCGAAGATGGGTCTGGAAGTGGACGAGGACCTGCCGCCGCCGACGGCGGCGGTGCCCACGCTGTCAGGCGAGGACGTGCCCACGGTGCGGCCCGCCGACGGCGCCAGGAGCAAGAACGACGACGAGGAGCGGGTGCGTCTGGCGCGCACCATCAAGGAACTGCGGCTGCGCATCCACACCCTGGAAACCGGGCAGAAAGAGGAGATGGCCCAGCTCCGCTATGCCCAGCAGCAGAAGGAAGAGATTCTCAGCGCCCAGCTGGAAAAGGTGCTGATGCAGTTCAAAACCCTGAAATCCCAGAACGCGGCGCTGCGCGAGCAGAACGGCTCGCTCAAGGCGCAGGTGGAGTCGCTCAACCGCAGCCTGGAAGAGCACGCCGGCCGCAACGCGGAGCAGGGCAGCGAGGTGGAGCGTCTGGCCGAGCAGTACAAGCTGTCCCTGGAGCAGCGCCTGGAGGAAGAGCGCGCCCGGCTGGCCGATGAGATCCACAGCCGTGAAATGGACGTGCTCAACCGCGACGACCTGGTCAACCAGCTGCGCGCGGAAATCTCCGAGCTTAAGCGCGACCAGATGAAAGTGGCCCACTCCGGCGGTCAGAAGATCCTCGATAAGCTGGAGAGCCTGGGCCTGAGCTTTATCGCCTTTCATCCGGGGGCCGGGCATGTGTCCGTGGCCGCCGACCAGATCGCCGATTATATGGACAACCCGGTGGCGTTCGCCGCCCGCAAGTGCCTGGTCACCGAGGACCATTACCGGGCCTGGCTGGCGCACTACGAAAACCCGGTGTGCCAGGTGGCGGTGGGCCCGGACCAGGCCTGCTGCGGCAAGCGGGTGATCCGCGTGGACGTGCCTAACCAGTTCAAGCCGGGGGTGTCGGACTGCAACTCCAACCGCTGCCCGCACTGCCGGTCGGATTCGTCCATCGATAACGTGCTCCGCTTCCGCTAAACGGTGGCGTGGCAGGGCGCGACCGCGAGTTGGTAAGTTTTTTGCAGGTACAGGCAGGTTAGTCAGCCCAATAAACCGCGGACGGTCCGCGACACAAGAATGAATCAGGGGGAGCTCGAATGGCTCGTGAATCCATCGACAAGAGTCTGCTGCAGACCTTCGTGCCGGTGAACGCCCTGTCGGGTGATCAGCTGGACTGGCTGCTGGATCAGCAGGAAGTGCGCCGCTATGAGGCCGGCGATGTGCTGTTCCGCCAGGGGGACCGGGACAACACCACCATTTACCTGCTGAGCGGCGAGGTGGAGCTGTTCAGCGAGCACGGCGAGCGCACGGTGATCAGCGCCGGCGACAGCGCCTCCTGGCACCCGCTGGGCCATTTCCAGCCGCGCCGGGACGATTGCAAGGCGATCGGCGAGGTGAGCGTGGTGCGCTTCGACAGCTTCCGGCTCGACACCATCCTCTCCTGGGACCAGTCCGCCGGCTATGTGATTCTCGACATCAACGCCAACGCCGCCTACCAGCACGACCGCGAGTGGATGATCCGGCTGCTCAAATCCAAGCTGTTCCACCGGGTGCCGCCGGCCAACATTCTGGAGATCTTCCGCCGCCTGCGCGCGCGCCGCTGCAAGGAGGGCGAAGCCATCGTCACCCAGGGCGAGCAGGCGGATTGCTGCTACATCATCAAGGAAGGGGTGTGCGAGGTGGCGATCACCCTGGGCGGCAAAAGCAGCGAAGCGATGCCGGTGGCCATGCTCGAGGAGGGCCAGTGGTTCGGCGAGGAGGCGCTGCTCTCCGGCAAGCCGCGCAACGCCACCGTGACCATGGCCACCGACGGCGTGCTGATGCGCCTGGACCGCCAGGACTTCGACGCCCTGCTGCGCGAACCGGTGATTCACACCCTGGACCCGGCGGACGCCCGCCAGCGTATCGACGAGGGTGCCCGCTGGCTGGACGTGCGCACCGCCGACGAGTTCGACCAGCAGCATCTGGCCGGCGCCACCAATATTCCGCTTGGCGCGCTGCGCCTGAAATCGCGGCTGCTCGACCCCGCCGGCCGCTACGTGGCCTACTGCGACACCGGCCGGCGTAGCGCCACCGCCGCCTTTCTGCTAAAAAACGCCGGATTGGATGTGTTCGTCCTGGATGGCGGTCTGAATAACAATGCTGATACCCTGCAGGACTATCTGAAATAGCACGCCGACGGCGTCTACTTAGTTGCAGGAACAACGTGTCCCAGGAAAAATTTCGCAATATCGGTCTGATCGCGCGCACCGAGAGTGAACAAACGCTGTATTCGGTGCGGCAGCTGATCCACTTTCTGCACGGTCGCGACTGCACCGTGATCCTCGACCGGGCGATCGCCGGCAGCCTCCCGGAATCCGGCCTGCAGGCCGCCAAGGCCTCGCAAATGGGCGACGCCTGTGATCTGGTGATCGTGGTGGGCGGCGACGGCAGCCTGCTGGGCGCGGCCCGCGATCTGGCCCGTTTCGACGTGCCGGTGCTGGGCATCAACCGCGGCCATCTGGGCTTTCTCACCGACATTCTGCCCTCGGAGATCGAATCCCGGGTCGGCCAGGTGCTGGACGGCGACTACACCACCGAACGGCGCTTCCTGCTGGATATGGAAGTGCGGCGCGGCAAGACCGTGATGGGGGAGGGCAGCGCCCTCAACGACGTGGTGCTGCTCTCCGGTGACAGCGTCCACATGATCGACTTCGAGCTCACCATCGACGGCCTGTTCGTGTACGGCCAGCGCTCCGACGGCCTGATCATTTCCACGCCCACCGGCTCCACCGCCTACGCGCTGTCCGGCGGCGGGCCGATCATGCACCCGCGCCTGGACGCCATGGTGCTGGTGCCGCTCAACCCCCACACTCTGACCAGCCGGCCGCTGGTGGTGGACGGCAACAGCGAGATCAAGATCCACATCACCACCGAGAAGGTGAACCCGCTGGTCAGCTGCGACGGCACCGCCGGCATCCGGCTGCAGGCCGAGGACGTGATCGCGATCCGCAAGAAGCCCCACCGCCTGCGCTTGATTCACCCGCCCGGCCACGATTTCTACCAGGCCTGTCGTTCCAAGCTGGGCTGGAGCACCCGCCCCGGCGACGGCAACTAGCCGCAAGCTTCACTTGCATCCTGTATCCTAAGCCCCATTACTCCACGCATAGCGATTGATAGGTATAGGTACGCCATGGCTTCTTCCCCTTCCTTCGACGAGCTTATCGACGGCATGACCCTGGAGGTGTGGCACAACATGCGCACCGCGGTGGAAACCGGCCGCTGGCCGGACGGCCGCCGGGTCAGCGACGAGCAGCGTGCCCTGTGCATGCAGGCGGTGATCGCCTGGGAAGTGCGCAACCTGCCCGAGGAAGAACGTAGCGGTTACGTCCCCAGTCACTGCAAGAGCGCCGACGGCGACACCGGGGAACAGCCGGTGGACCTGCGCCCCGCGCGCCGACACGGAGAACATTGATGAGAGACGGCAACCCCGCGCCGGTCACCCGGCTCACCGACTACCGCCCGCCGGCCTGGCTGGTGGACCACACCCGCCTGGACGTGGACCTGCGCGACGGCCACGCCACCGTCACCGCCGAGCTGACGGTGCGCCGCAACCCGGCCCGTGACGACCGCCCGGGCGAGCTGGTGCTGGACGGCGAACATCTGGAGCTGCTTTCCCTGAGCGTGGACGACCGTCCGCTCGGCGAGCCGGACTACCGGCTCGAGGAAGGCCGGCTCACGGTGCCGGGCGTGCCGGAACAGTTCACCCTGACTTCCAAGGTGCGCATCCATCCGGAGAGCAACACCGCCCTGGAAGGGCTGTACCGCTCCAACGGCATGTACTGCACCCAGTGCGAAGCGGAAGGCTTCCGCCGCATCACCTTCTTCCCGGACCGGCCGGACGTGCTCAGCCGGTTCACCACCACCATCCACGCCGACCGGGCCGCTTACCCGCTGCTGCTCTCCAACGGCAACCCGGTGGACAGCGGTGACGAAGAGGGCGGGCGCCACTTCGCCACCTGGGACGACCCCTTCCCCAAGCCCTGCTACCTGTTCGCGCTGGTGGCCGGCGACCTGGCCTGCCTGGAAGACAGCTTCCGCACCGCCTCCGGCCGTGACGTGGCGCTGCGCCTGTACGCCGAGCACCGCGATCTGGACAAGCTGGGCCACGCCATGGATTCCCTCAAGCGGGCCATGGCCTGGGACGAGCAGGTGTTCGGCCGCGAGTACGACCTGGACATCTTCCAGGTGGTGGCGGTCAGCCACTTCAACATGGGCGCCATGGAAAACAAGGGCCTGAACATCTTCAACACCTCCTGCGTGCTGGCGCACCCGGCCACCACCACGGACGCCGGCTTCGAGCGGGTGGAATCGGTGGTCGCCCATGAGTACTTCCACAACTGGAGCGGCAACCGGGTGACCTGCCGGGACTGGTTCCAGCTCAGCCTCAAGGAAGGCTTCACGGTGTTCCGTGACCAGGAATTCTCCTCGGACATGAACTCCCGCGCGGTGACCCGGGTGGAGAACGTGGATTTCCTGGTCAACCACCAGTTCCCGGAAGACCAGGGCCCCCTGGCCCACCCGGTGCGGCCCTCGGAATACCAGAAGATCGACAACTTCTACACCCTCACCGTCTACGAGAAAGGCTCGGAAATCGTGCGCATGCAGCACGAGCTGCTGGGCGCCGAGGACTTCCGCGGCGCCAGCGACCTCTACTTCGAGCGCTTCGACGGCCAGGCGGTGACCTGTGACGACTTCGTGGCCTGCATGGAAGAGGTGTCCGGCCTGGACCTGAGCCAGTTCAAGCGCTGGTACAGCCAGGCGGGCACGCCGCTGGTGACCGCCTCCGACCGGTTCGCCGACGGTGAATACCAGCTCACCCTGCGCCAGGAAACGCCGCCCACCCCCGGGCAGAGCGACAAGCAGCCGCTGATGATTCCGGTCAAGCTGGCGCTGCTCGACGGCCAGGGCCGCGCGCTGCCGCTGGACGACAGCGGCGCCACCGAAACCGTGGTGATCCTGCGTGACAGCGAGCAGACCTTCCGCTTCCCGGTGGCCGCGGACCGCATCCCGACGCCGTCGCTGCTGCGCGGCTTCTCGGCGCCGGTGTCGCTGCGCTACCCGTTCAAGGAAGCGCAGCTGATCACGCTGCTGGCCCACGACAGCGACGGCTTCTGCCGCTGGGACGCGGCGCAGCGGCTGTATTTCGCCGCCCTGGCGCGGATCATCGACGACGGCGAGGACGCCGCCGCGCAGCTGGACCGGCTCACCCCGGTGCTGGAGCAGGTGATCCAGCGCGCCGGTGAAGACCCGGCGGAGGCCGCGCTGCTGCTCACCCTGCCCACCGAAACCGCGGTCGGCGACCGGCACACGCCGTTGCGCCCGCAGGCCGTGCACGACGCCCTCAGCGCCCTGCGCGCCGGCCTCGGCGAGGCCCTGGCGGCGTCCTGGTGGCGTCTGGTGGAGGAACTGGCGGAACCGGAATACCGCGCCGACGGCGAGGCCATGGGCAAACGCCGGTTGCGCCAGGTGGCGCTGGGGTACCTGTCCGCCGCCGCCGGCGCCGGCCGTGGCGACCGCGACAAACTGGTGGCGCAGCTGCAGGGCATGCTGGACGCCCCCACCTGCATGACCGAGGAACTGGGCGCCCTGCGCGCCCTGGTGCACAACCAGCTGCCCGGTGCCGAGCCGGCGCTGGCGGCCTTCGCCCAGCGCTGGCGCGACGAGGCCCTGGTGATGGACCAGTGGTTCGCGGTGCAGGCCACCGTGCCCGGCGCCGACACCGTGGCGCGGGCGGAGGGCCTGCTGGCCCACGACGCCTTTGAATGGACGCTGCCCAACCGGGTGCGCGCCGTGGTCGGCACCCTGGTCAACGGCAACCCGTCCGCGTTCCACGCGCCGGACGGCAGCGGCTATGCGTTCTTCGCCCGGGCGCTGAAAAAGCTCGATGGCATCAACCCGCAGATCGCCGCGCGGCTGGCCAACGGCGCCGCCCGCCTGCAGCGCCTGGAGCCGGCCCTGGCCGAACAACTGAGCGCCGCCCTGCGCGAGCTGCGTCCCGCCGCGTCCGCCAACCTGGCCGAGGTCCTCGACCGCATCCTGTAACGTGGTCCCGGCTCCCGGTATAATCCGCGCCGCCAACCGAGGAGCCGCCGCCCATGCTTTACCAGCTTGCCCGTCCCGCCCTGTTCGCCCTGTCCGGGGAGCAGGCCCACGACCTGACCCTCGCCGCGCTGCGCCGGGGTGCCGGCAAGCTCTATCCGGCGCGGGTGCCGGCGCGGCCGGTGCGGGTGATGGGGCTGGATTTCCCCAACCCGGTGGGGTTGGCGGCGGGCCTGGACAAAAACGGCGACTGCATCGACGGCCTGGCGGCGCTGGGCTTCGGCAGCATCGAGGTGGGCACCGTCACCCCGCGCCCGCAGCCGGGCAACCCCAAGCCGCGCCTGTTCCGGCTGCCGCCGGCCGGGGCGCTGATCAACCGCATGGGGTTCAACAACCACGGCGTTGACGCCCTGGTGAACAACGTGCGCGCGGCCCGTTTCCAGGGCGTGCTGGGCATCAACATCGGCAAGAACAAGGACACCCCGGCGGAGCAGGCGGTGGACGACTATCGGCTCTGCCAGGACAAGGTGCACGGCCTGGCCGGCTACCTGGTGGTCAACGTCTCCTCGCCGAACACCCCCGGCCTGCGCGACCTGCAGCACGGCGACGCCCTGGACCGCCTGCTCGGCACCCTGCGCGAGGCGCAGACCCGCCTGGACCAACAGCGCGGCGTGAGTGTGCCGCTGGTGATCAAGATCGCGCCGGACAACAGCGAAGAGGAACTGGCGGCCATGGCGGAGGCGTTCGTGCGCCACGGCATCGACGGCGTCTGCGTGGGCAACACCACCCTGGAACGGCCCGGCGTGGCGCACCTGCGCCACGGCGACGAGCAGGGCGGCCTGAGCGGCGCGCCGCTGAAGCCGATCGCCGACCGGGCCCTGGCCACCATGGCCAAGGCCCTGGACGGCCGCATTCCGATCATCGGGGTGGGGGGTATCAGCGGCGCCGGCGACGCCCTCGATAAGCGACGTCTGGGCGCCTCGCTGGTGCAGGTCTATTCGGGCCTCATTTACCAGGGCCCCGGGCTGGTCGGGGACATTGTCCGCGCCTGGTAGGTTTTTAAAGGTGGCAAAAGAAAAGGGCCCGGGAGGGGCCCTGTGGGGTCGACGCGCGAAGCGCCGGCGCTGATCGAAAACAGGTTTTGTGCAATGTCCTCTTAACGCGGAATAACGATTAGGTGACGTCTTTCAAATTCTGGATGCCGGCCACGCCGACCATGCCTTGTACCTGATTCGTGCGGCCCTCGCGCCAACCGCTCATCCAGTGGGTGCGGGCCTGCAATGCGCCGAAGGGGCAAAAGTCCCTGGGCCTGCCTTGAAATCCGGCCAGGTACCCCCGGCTGTAAGCTCTTTCATCACGACTGCGTTTCTGTCTTTTCATAGACACGATCCTCTTGGCTTGTACGCCTGTTGGCTTATTCGCAGTGCCGCTTTGCCGATTGCGGCGACGGTCAGTAAGCTGCGGCCCCCCGGTCACCTTTTCGAAGGACCACGCTTTGAGTATGTGAAAGGGGGAAGAGGGTGTCGAATAACATGTCGCCATAATGGTGGCGCCGTTTAAGCGTGTGACGAATAATGGTCCAACCGATGAATTTTTCATTTCCGTCTTTAAAACAGGCACTTGCAGGGCAAAACCCATGGATTTCGTAATTACCTGTCTGCCCGGCCTGGGCCCCTTGCTCGCCGACGAGCTGACTGAGTTGGGCATCTCGGTAACAGATCCGGGTAACGCCCATGTGGGGATTCAGGGTCTGCAGCAGGACGCCCTGCGGGCCTGCCTGTGGTCGCGCCTGGCGGAGCGGGTGCTGGTGCTGCTGGCGGAACTGGACGTGACCCCGGACCAGGCGCCGGAGCGTCTGGCGGCGGCGGTGGACTGGCGGGCCCTGGTGCCGCCCGGCGTGGACCTGCATCTGAGCCTGGACCACGGCAAGGGCGTGCGTGGCGACAGCCGGGTCAGCGGTAAGCGGCTGCTGCGTGCCTTGCCGCCGGAGATCGGCCAGGCCCGGCGCGAGGAGGGCGCCTGCGCGGTGCGTGCCCGGCTGGACGAAAACAGCGCCCGCCTGTGGCTGGACCTGGCCGGCACGCCGCTGCACCGGCGCGGTTACCGGCTGGCCGGCGGCCGGGCGCCGCTGCGCGAGAATCTGGCGGCGGCGCTGCTGCGCGCCGGCGGCTGGCACCGCGAGGAGCGGCCGGCGGCGTTGCTGGATCCGTTCTGCGGCAGCGGCACCCTGGTGATCGAGGCGGCCTGGATGGCCGCCGGCGTGGCGCCCGGCGCGCTGCGCCGCGAGTACGGCTTCCAGGCCTGGCGCGGCTGCCGCAAGCCGCTCTGGGAAGAGGCCCTGCGCGAGGCCGCCGCCAGCCTGGAGGGCGGGCTCAAGGGGCTGCCGTCGCTGAAGGGCTTCGACGCCGACCCGGACACCATTCAGTACGCGCTGCACAACGCCGAGCGCGCCGGGATGCGCCGGCTGGTGCACTTCGAGCGGCGCGAGCTGGGCGCCCTGCGCGGCCGTGATTTCGCCGACCAGGGGCTGCTGGCCACCAACCCGCCCTGGGGCGAACGGCTGGACGAGCAGACCAGCGCCGCCTGGCTGTACGCCGGCCTGGGCCGCATCCTCGGCGAGAAGGCGCCGGCCTGGACCGCGGTGATGCTGGGCGCGGACGTGGCCGCGCTGGACCGCTCCGGCATGGATATGACCCAGCAGTGGAAGGTGCGCAACGGCGCGTTGAACAATTTCATCCGCGTCAGCCGGCCGCGCCCGCCGGCGCCGCAGCCGCCGCTGCGGGTCGGCGACGCGCCCGGCTTCGAGCTGCCGGAACCGGCCATGCCGCTGTTCAACCGCCTGCGCAAGAACGGCAAGCACCTGCGCCGCTGGCTGGAGCGCGAGGACATTCAGGCTTACCGCCTCTACGACCGGGACCTGCCGGAATTCAACGTGGCGGTGGACGTGTACGGCGATCAGGCGCTGGTGCAGGAGTTCAAGGCGCCCAAGACCGTCGACGAGGACAAGGCGAAACAGCGCCGCCAGTGGGCGGTGAGCGCGGTGCGCGCGGCCCTGGGCGTGCACCGCGAGCAGGTGCACCTGCGCACCCGCGAGCGGCAGAAGGGCAACCGCCAGTATCAGAAACTGGATGGCCAGGGCCAGTACCGGGTGGTCCGCGAGGGTCAGGCGCGCCTGCTGGTGAATCTGAACGACTATCTGGACACCGGCCTGTTCCTGGACCACCGCCCGCTGCGGCTGCGGCTCGCCGAGGAGTGCGCCGGCAAGCGCTTCCTCAACCTGTTCGCCTACACCGGCGCCGCCAGCGTGCAGGCGCTGGTGGGCGGCGCCCGCCGCGCGGTGACGGTGGACGCCTCACGCCGCTATCTGGACTGGGCCGCCTGCAACCTGGCGGTGAACGGCTTCTCCAGCGAGGCCCACCCGCTGGTGCGCGCCGATGCCATGGCCTGGCTGGAGGACTGCCAGGAGCAGTTCGACGTGGTGTTCTGCGATCCGCCCACCTTCTCCAACAACAAGTCGCGCCAGGACTTCGTGGTCCAGGAGCACCACGGCGAGCTGATCCGGCGCATCATGAAGCGCCTGGAGCCCGGCGGCGTGCTCTACTTTTCCTGCAACTTCCGCCGCTTCGAGCTGGAGGAGAGCATCGCCCGCTGGTATCAGGTGGAGGACCTGACCGCCTGGAGCCTGCCGGAGGACTTCCGCCGCAACAGCGCCATCCACCACTGCTACGCGATCCGACACGGAACCCTTTGATGACCGTCGTGCTATACACCACCCTGGGCTGCCACCTGTGCGACCAGGCCCGCGACCTGCTGCTCACCGTGAACCCGGAAATCGATATTCACGCGGTGGATATCGCCGAGGACGATACCCTTATCGCGGAGTACGGCGAGCGTATCCCGGTGCTGCGCCACGGCGACCGCGAGCTCGCCTGGCCGTTCGGGTTGCTCGACATTCAGGCGCTGCTTTCGGAGTAAAGATGGAAAAGATTACCGTTAAGAAACTCAACGGACGGCACGTGGAAAAGGTGCTGCTGCGGTCCGTGACGCTGTCGATCTGCATCGTGCAGGTGGAGATCGACGGCGTGAGCTACCACGTGGTGGACGAGAAAGGCCAGATCGTGCGCTTTAACGGCGCCGAGCACGCCAACAACGTGCTCGGCAAGATGACCACCGACAAGGCGGTACTGGTGCACAACTCGCCCTACGCGGAAATGGCCGGCCAGCCCGAAGACGGCCCGCAACCGCCGCTGGAAGTCGACTTCAACTGGCGGGCGGAGAAAGCCTGAGAAAAGCGCGGGTATTGGCAAAGGTACGCGCCGCCAAGTCTGCTTCACTCTCGCCGCGCAGACCGGCGACGCGCCGCCCGATCCAGGGCAGATAGCAGGGCTCATTGCGGCGCTTGCGCGGTGGCTTCTCCGGCAGATCCCGGGGCAGCAGATAGGGCGCGTCGGTTTCCAGCAGCAGGCGGTCGCCGGGAATCTCCGGCACCAGCTCCGCCAGGGCGCCACCGCGCCGCTCATCGCACACCCAGCCGGTGATGCCGATGTGGCAATCCAGATCCAGGTAGTCGAACAGGGCCTCGCGCTGATCGGTGAAGCAGTGCACCACGGCGGCGGGCAGCTTGTGCCGCCAGGCTTTCAGAATCGGCAGGAAACGGTGGTGGGCGTCGCGCTGATGCAGGAACACCGGCTTGCCGGCCTCGGCGGCCAGCGCCAGCTGTGCCTCGAAGGCGCCTTCCTGGTCGTCCCGGGGCGAGAAGTCGCGGTTGAAGTCCAGGCCCATCTCCCCGGCCGCCGCCACCTCGGGGTGCGCCAGCAGCCCGGCCAGCGCGTGGCCGGCCTCGGCGTCGAAAAAGCGGGCGTTGTGCGGGTGAATGCCGGCGGTGGCGAACAGGGCCGGGCCGGCGTCGGTCCATTGCCGGCACAGCGCCACGGCGGCTTCCGACTCCGGCACACTGGTGCCGGTGAGCAACATCAGGGCCACGCCGCTGTCGGCGGCGCGGGCCAGCACCTGCTCACTGTCCTCGGCGAACTGCTTGTCGCCAAGATTGACGCCGATGTCCGCCCAGCGCGGGCCGTGCTCCGGCATGCCGCTCATCCGTGGCTGGGCTGGGGTTGTCCAAGGCGCGCGTTGAGGCGCTCGCGCAGGTCTTCCACCCGGCGCCGGTTGGCGCCCAGGTCCCAGTAACCGATGCGCGAGGCGGAGCGCACGTCGATCAGACCGTCGTCGTGCACGTACAGGGTCACATCATCAACGAACCGCAGAATCCGGCTGGTGAAGCGGGCCTGAACGCGGGCCGGACCGATCCGCTCGTAGGCCACCCGGGGCAGGGTGTCGAGCACCTCTTCCAGCATCGCCAGGCTGTCGGCGCGGTTGCCGGCGCCGGGCAGCGGCGCCACCCGGTGACGTTCGTCCTCGGCAAGGCTCGACACGCAATTCGGCGCGGACGGGCAGGGGGCAAGCAAACGGGTGTCCGACATACGGTTCTGTCTCTCACTACTCTCGTTACTGGCGTCGTCGCCGGCGCCGGCGTTGCCCTGGCAGGCGGCCAGAGCGATGCCCAGCAACAGGGTTGCCAAAAGGCGGTTAACGGTGTCAATGCGCATTGGGATCACGGATCAGACCCACGAAAATACCCTCGATCATCAGCTCGTCGGCGGCCACGCGGATCGGCGCGTAGGCGTCGTTGGCCGGCAGCAGCGTGGCGCTGGAACGGTTCAGTTTAAGGGTTTTCACCGTGACTTCATCGTCAATGCGCGCCACCACGATCTCGCCGGACCGGGCGGTCTGGCTTTTGCGAACCGCGATCAGGTCACCGTCGAAAATGCCGGCTTCGATCATGCTATCGCCCTGGACCTTGAGAAGATAGGTGGGGCGCTGGCGAAACAGCCCCTGGGGCACCGGCACGGTGCGCTCCACGTTTTCGATCGCCTCGATCGGGGTACCGGCGGCGACCTTGCCCACTACCGGCACCTCATCGCCCATTTCCAGGGCCAGATCGAGAAGCTGGATGCCCCGCGAGCGGTCGCCGTGCAGGCGGATGTAGCCCTTGCGCTCCAGGGCGCGCAGGTGGTCGGACGCGGCGTTCTTCGATTGAAAGCCCATGCGTTCGGCGATTTCAGCCCGGGTCGGGGCCATGCCGGTCTCCATCTGGGACGCACGAATGCAATCGAGAACCTGCTGTTGGCGTGCGGTTAATGCGATGCTCATGTCGGCCTCCTCGGGCACGGTTCCGCTGTTACGTACACTGATAATACGGACAGTGTAATATGTCCAGTGGTTTTTTGCACCGTGCGAGTGAATACGGCCTGTTCGGCGGTGGCAATCCGGGAAACGTTCGGGCTAGGATGAGGCCGCCATACACGGGGAAGAGGGGAGACATGAAGCACGCCCAATGGCAGGAATCGGATCACGCGCGGGTGGAGGCACTGCTTTCCGGCGTGCCGTTTTTCAACGAGGTGGCGCGTGATGACGCGGACCAGCGGGCGCTGCTTCTGGCGCGCACGGAAATCATCGAGGCCGGCCCTGGCGACCGGGTGATCCGCGCCGGGGAAGTGGAATCGTCACTGTACTTTCTGCTGCGCGGCCAGCTGGTGGTGCAGGGCGAGAGCGCCGACGGCGCACCCTCGGCGGTGCTGTATTACGTGTCCCCCGGCGAGGTGTTCGGCACCCTGTCCATGCTGCTGGGCACCGCCCGCAGCGCCACCATCCGCGTGGCGGACGCCGCCCGCGAGGCGGTGATGGCGAAGCTGGAATTCACCGATTTCGACCGCCCCGACTCGCCCTACACGCTGGCCACCCGGCTGGCGTTCTTCCATATGCTGGTGCATCAGATTCGCTGGGCGGTGGAAGTGCAGAGGATGCAGGCGCCGGACCAGGAACTGGTGGCGGCGCTGCGCAAGGTGCCGATCTTCACCGGCCCCCGGGACAGCGACGAAGAGCTGGCCGCGCTCAAAACGCAAGCCCGAGAGCTAGCCGGGCTGCTTTACAGGTGGAACACTAAGCCGCCCAGCGCCACCGGCAACGCCCAACTCACCTAGTGGCACCCTGTGCGAGCGGGCCCTGCCCGCGAAAGGGCGCCGCCAGGCCGCCCGGCAGGATACCAGAGACCTGGTTGGCGGCTTCATAGAAAAGCCTCTGGAATCCCGCCGGCAAGCTCCGCTTGCCTTTCGCGGGCAGGGCCCGCTCCCACAGTTTCCGCTAGCTGTCCTTCTTGCGCTTGTCCATTTTCACGGCGAGCACGTCGCAGTGGGCGCCGGGCACCAGGCCGCGCGCGGTGGAGCCGAGCAGCAGGGCGAGGCCGCTGCGGGTGTGGCTGCCGACCACGATCAGATCGGCGCCGATGTCGTCGGCCTTGTCGAGGATGGTTTTTTCGATCGACCCCAGTTCCACATGGATGCGGCTTTCCGGAATCCGGTAGTGGCCGGCGTATTCCAGCGCCGTGTCGCGGGCCTGCTTGACCAGGCCGCTTTGCAGGTCGGTGACGTCCATCGGCACGTCGGCGCCGTAGGCCAGCGCCAGCGGTTCGATCACGTGGATCAGGTGTAATTCCCCGTCGGTGCCTTCCTGGACCCCCGCCGCACGGGACAGAACCTCGGCGGATTCGTCGCTGCAATCAATCGCCACCAGTACCTTTCGATAGGGTGAGGTCATGGTGTTCTCCCTTAACCGGCAGAGGTTGTTTTCAGTACCTTCACGCCGAGTATAGCCTTCTCGGCGGGCTCTGCCAGCCCACCGTGAAAGGCGCCGCGACGCCATGGCCGGCGCGGCCTGGAGGGCTTCCGGGCGGCGTCGCCGGCGACCCCGGTGCTTGACCGGACGATACCGGCGCTGTCTAAATAGGCGCCCGCCGGGGTCCGCAAAGGCCCCGGCCCGACCTCTGAGGCGTGTCCTGCCCGGCGAATTTTTACCGCCGTGGCGGTCAGGCCTCAGAGGTTTCTTATGACGCAGCTTCTCATGATCGGGTGAGCAACGAATGGGTAAATCCCTTGTAATCGTGGAATCGCCGGCCAAGGCCAAGACCATTAATCGCTATCTGGGCGATGATTTCGTGGTCAAATCCAGTGTCGGCCATGTGCGTGACCTGCCGGTAAGCGGCGGCGCCAAGACCAGTACCCCCAAGGAGCGGGCCAAAGAAGCGGCCTATACCCGCTCACTGCCGAAGGAGGAGCGCGAAGCCTATAAAAAGAAGAAGGCCCGCGCGCAGCTGATCAACCGCATGGGCGTGGACCCGGACCACGGCTGGCAGGCGCAGTATCAGATCCTGCCGGGCAAGGAAAAGGTGATCGACGAGCTCAAGCGGCTCGCCAGCAGCGCCGACCGCATCTACCTCGCCACTGACTTGGACCGCGAAGGGGAGGCGATCGCCTGGCACCTGCGGGAAGTGATCGGCGGCGACGACCAGCGCTTCGACCGGGTGGTGTTCAACGAGATCACCAAGAAAGCGATCCAGGCCGCCTTCGAGGAGCCGGGCAAGCTCGACATGAGCCGGGTGGAAGCCCAGCAGGCGCGCCGCTTCCTGGACCGGGTGGTGGGCTTCATGATCTCGCCGCTGCTGTGGGAGAAGATCGCCCGCGGCCTGTCCGCCGGCCGGGTGCAATCGGTGGCGGTGGAGCTGGTGGTGGAGCGCGAGCGGGAAATCCGCGCCTTTACCCCGGAAGAGTACTGGGAGCTGCACGCCGACACCCATAACGCGGCCAACGCGGCGGACGCCATCCGCATGCAGGTGGCCCGTTACCGGGGCGAGAACTTCCGCCCCAACAACGGCGACGACGCGGAGAAGCACCGCGCCGCCCTGGTGGCCGCGGGCAAGCTCACCATCAGCCAGCGCGAGGAGCGCCCGACCCGCTCCAAGGCGCCGCCTCCCTTTATTACCTCCACCCTGCAGCAGGCCGCCAGCACGCGCCTGGGCTTCGGGGTGAAGAAGACCATGATGATGGCCCAGCGCCTCTACGAGGCCGGCCACATCACCTATATGCGTACCGATTCCACCAACCTGAGCGCGGACGCGGTCAACGACTGCCGCGCCTGGATCAGCGACCAGTTGGGCGATAAGTACCTGCCCGAGCAGCCGCTGCGGTACTCCAACCGCGACGGCGCCCAGGAAGCCCACGAGGCGATCCGCCCCTCGGACGTGAAGCGCGACGCCAGCAACCTCAAGGACATGGAGCGCGACGCCCAGCGCCTTTACGAGCTGATCCGCCGCCAGTTCATCGCCTGCCAGATGCCGCCGGCGGAGTACCTGAGCACCACCATCACCGCCGAGGCCGACGGCTACGAGCTCAAGGCCCGGGGCCGCATCGTCAAGTTCGACGGCTGGACCCGCATCCAGCCCCAGGCGTCGCGCAAGGGCGCCGAGGACACCGTGCTGCCCGATCTCAAGCAGGGCGACGTGCTCGACATCGATCAGGTGGACGCCAACCAGCACTTCACCAAGCCGCCGGCGCGCTACACCGAAGCCAGCCTGGTGAAGGAACTGGAGAAGCGCGGCATCGGCCGGCCCTCCACCTACGCCTCGATTATTTCCACCATCCAGGACCGGGGCTATGTCCGTCAGGACAACCGCCGTTTCTACGCGGAGAAGATGGGCGACATCGTCACCGACCGGTTGGCGGAAAGCTTCCCCGACCTGATGGACTACAACTTCACCGCCCAGATGGAGGAAACCCTGGATCAGATCGCCGAGGGCAAGCGCGGCTGGCGCGACGTGCTCGACGAGTTCTACCGGGACTTCCTGGCCAAGCTGGAAGCGGCCCAGGGCGAGGGCAGCGGCAAGCAGGCCAAGGGCGGCATGCGCGCCAACCTGCCCACCGACACCGATATCGAGTGCCCCAAATGCGGCCGGCCGATGCAGATCCGCACCGGTTCCACCGGTGTGTTCCTGGGGTGCTCGGGCTACAGCCTGCCGCCCAAGGAGCGCTGCACCGCCACCCTCAACCTGCTGCCCGGCGAAGAGGCGGTGCGCGCCGACGACGAGGAAGCGGAAACCCAGGAGCTGCGCCGCAAGAAACGCTGTCCCAAGTGCGGCACGGCGATGGAAAACTACCTGATCGACGAAAAGCGCAAGCTGCACATCTGCGGCAACAACCCGGACTGCGACGGCTACGTGGTGGAGAAGGGCGAATTCCGCATCAAGGGCTACGACGGCCCGACGCTGGAATGTGAAAAGTGCGGCAGCGAAATGCAGCTGCGCACCGGCCGCTTCGGCAAGTTCTTCAAGTGCACCAATGACGACTGCGGCAACACCCGCAAGCTGCTCAAGAACGGCGAGCCGGCGCCGCCGCGCGCCGACCCGGTGCCCATGCCGCACCTCAAGTGCGAGAAGGTGGACGACCACTACCTGCTGCGCGACGGTGCCTCCGGCCTGTTCCTGGCCGCCAGCCAGTTTCCCAAGAACCGGGAAACCCGCGCGCCGCTGGTGGAAGAGGTGCAGTCGGTGGCCAAGGAACTGGACCCCAAGCACAAGTATCTCGCCGAGGCCCCCGCCGAGGACGCCAAAGGTCGCAAGGCGGTACTGCGCTACAGCCGCAAGGCGAAAGAGCAGTACGTGATGACCGAGGAGGACGGCAAGCCCACCGGCTGGTACGCCTTCTACCGCGACGGCGCCTGGGAAGTGGAAGAGAAAAAGACCGCGCCCAAGAAAAAAGCCGCCAAGAAAAAGGCGGCGAAGAAAAAAGCCCCGGCCAAGAAGAAGGCCGCCGCCAAGAAATAACGTCGTAGGAGCTTGCTCGCAAGCGAAAGGCCGGCAACCGTCGGCCTGCAGTCTTCCAGAGAGCGATTGATCATGTCCCGAATGGTTCGAGAAAGCGAAGTGAGCGGCCTGCGCGAGCGGCTGTTCTTCGCCCGCAGTCTGCTCAAGCAGCTGTACAGCGACGAGAGCGCCGCCGTGGGCCAGCGCCTGGCGCTGCGCGGCGCGGTGGTGTTTCATTTGTATTCAGTGCTGGTGGGCCTGGCCCGGCAGGCGGCCAGAAACTATCAGGTGGCCGGTTACGAGGATCTGATCAGCCTGGCGGCGCTGGAGCAGGCGTTCCAGCGCGCCGAGGTGCGCGCCCAGGAAATCCAGGTGCTGGCGGCGGCGCGGGCGGACCGCTCCGATCCGGTGTTCTGGCTCGACCAGGAAATCCGCGCCGCGGTGGGCGCTGCCGGGCTGGCCCGCCGGCCCATGCCGCCGGGCGAGGGCAATGACCTGGCGATGCGCGCCGAGGACCCCTACGCGCCGCTCGCCCACGGTGACCTCGAACGTCTCGAACAGGCCGCGCGTCGGGTTGAGGAACTGATCGAGCATTGCGGCGCCTATATGGACGAATGGTAGGAAATCGCTGAATGGAAACGCCGGTGTTTTTGCTTATTGTCTTTGCTCTGGTCGCCATCGGGTTTTCGTTTTTGTGTTCGATTCTCGAAGCCGCCCTGCTGTCGATCACGCCCAGCTATATCGCCGGTCTCAAGAGCGAACGGCCCAGGCTGTTCGAGAAGCTGCGCAAGCTCAAGGACGATATCGACGACCCGCTGGCGGCGATCCTCACGTTGAACACCATTGCTCACACCGCCGGCGCCACCGGGGTCGGCGCCCAGGTGGCGGTGATATTCGGTGAGGCCTACCTGGGCGCCGCGTCGGCGGTGATGACGCTGGCGATCCTGATTCTCTCCGAGATTATTCCCAAGACCATCGGCGCCAAGTTTTGGCGCAGCCTGGCGCCCGCGCTGCCGCCGTTGCTGAATGTGATGATCCTGGTGCTCAAGCCGTTCGTGTGGCTGTCCAAGATCGTCACCCGGCAGATCGGCGCCGGCGAGCCGGACACCGACATCCGCGCCGAGCTCAAGGCACTGGCGGCGATCGGCCGCGATCAGCAGGCCCTGGACGAGGACGAGCAGCGGGTGATCACCAATGTGCTCAACCTCCACGAGATCAAGGTGGAGAAGGTGATGACCCCGCGCACCGTGGTGCGCTCGCTGGGCCCGGACGAGAGCGTGGCCGACGTGCGCCAGCGCCTGGCCGGCTCGCCGTTTTCCCGCTTCCCGGTGATCAACGAACACGACGAAGCGGTCGGCTATGTACACAAGAGCGACCTGCTGGAAGTGGAGGGCGACCGCAAGGTCAGTGAGCTGGCCCGTGGCATGGCGCCGTTCCGCGCCACCATGAATATTGAATACGTGTTCGGCGAAATGCTGCGCGAGCGCCAGCACCTGGGCATGGTCTATGACGACCTGGGCACCTGGGTGGGGCTGATCACCATGGAAGACATTATCGAGACCCTGTTGGGGCACGAGATCATGGATGAGACCGATAACGTGTCCAATCTGCGGCGGTATGCGAAGCAGCGCTGGAGCTGGCGGTTGAAGAAGCGCGTTAGTCAGGACTAGTGACGTCTCTGGTATCCTGCCGGGCGCGTTGCGCCCTTTCGCGGGCTGGGCCCGCTCCTACAATTGACCTGTGGGGCCTCAAACGCTAGTTTAAAACGTCTGTTTCCAGGCGTGAGGCCGGCATGTCCCAATCCGATACCGTGCAGCGCATTCTTGATGCGGCGGAAGTTCTGTTCGCCCAGAAGGGGTTCGCCGAGACCAGCCTGCGCGCCATCACCAGCCGGGCCGGCGTCAATCTGGCGGCGGTCAATTACCACTTCGGTTCCAAGGAAGCGCTGATCCAGGCGGTGTTCGAGCGCTATCTGACGCCGTTCTGCCAGGCCCTGGACGCCAAGCTCGAGGAACTGGAAGGCGAAACCCGCAGCGGTGGCGAAGTGCCCCTGGAGAAGCTGTTCACCGTGGCCTCGCGGCTGGCGCTGGGCTCCCACGGCGACGAACCGCGCCGGGCGATGATCTTCTTCCGCCTCTCCGGGCAGGCCTACAGCCAGCCGCAGGACCACCTGCGTGCCTGGCTGCGCGAACATTACGGCCCGGTGTTCCGCCGCTTCCTGGCCCTGCTGCGCCGGGCGGTGCCCGACGTGCCGCCGATGGAGCTGTTCTGGCGGGTGCACTTCAGCCTGGGCGCGGTGATCTTCACCCTGTCCGGCATGGAATCGCTGCAGGCGATCAGCAAGAAAGACTTCAACCAGAGCGTCACCGCCGCCCACATCACCCAGCAGCTCCTGCCGTTCGTGGTCGGCGGCATCCAGGGATAGTGGACAGTGGACAGTTGATAGTTGACAGTTAAAACCCAAATTACGGGGCCGTGTTTTGATTTTCGCTGTCAATTATCAACTATCCATTGTCAACTGAACCCATGCCTATTCTCGTGTCGCTCAGCGATCAAACCCTGACCCTGGAAAGCCCCGGAGAGACGCTGCGGTTTCCGGTGTCCACCGCCGCCGTGGGCGCCGGTGAGCGGCAGGGAAGCGGTGCCACGCCGCGCGGCCGGCATCTGGTACGGGCCCGCTTCGGCGCCGGCCTGCCGGCGGGCGCGGTGTTCGCGGGCCGTCGCTTTCACGGCGAGCTTTACGACTCGGAGCGGGCACGGGAAGCCCCGGAACGGGACTGGATTCTCAGCCGCATTCTGTGGCTCGGCGGTCTGCAACCGGGTGTCAATCAGGGCGGCGACGTGGATAGTTTCCGCCGCTTTATTTATATTCACGGCACGCCGGACGACCAGCCCATGGGCGAGCCGGCTTCGCATGGCTGCATCCGCATGCGCAACACGGATGTGATCACTCTTTTTGAACGGGTACCGGTGGCCACGCCGGTGACCATCGTCGAGTAAGACACCCCGCTTATGTCGAACCAAACCGATACCCAGCCGCTGCTGATGCTGGACCTGGAAGGCCTCACCGTGACGGCGGAAGAGCAGGACCTGCTGCGTCACCCGGCGGTGGGCGGCCTGATTCTGTTCAGCCGCAACTACCAGGAGCCGGACCAGCTTTACGAGCTGATTCATCAGGCGCGGGCGGCGCGCCCGGACCTGCTGATCGCCGTGGACCAGGAGGGCGGCCGGGTGCAGCGTTTCCGCACCGAGTTCACCCGTCTGCCGCCGATGGCGGCGCTGGGCCGCTACCACGGCCGCGATCCCCGGGCCGCTTGCCACGCCGCCGACCTGCTCGGTGAACTGATGGCGGACGAACTGCGCACCTACGACATCGACATCAGTTTCGCGCCGGTGCTGGATCTGGATTTCGGCACCAGCAGCGTGATCGGCGACCGCAGCTTCAACGCCGATCCGCACGCGGTCACCGAACTGGCCGGCGCCTTTATCGACGGCATGGCCCGCGCCGGCATGGCCGCCACCGGCAAGCACTTTCCCGGCCACGGCCACGTGGCGGCGGACTCCCATCTGGAGCTGCCGGAAGACCCGCGTACCTGGGAACAGCTGCAGGACGACCTGGTGCCGTTCAAGGCGCTGGCGCCGCGTCTGGACGGCATCATGCCCGCCCATGTCCGTTACCAGGCGGTGGACGCCGAGCCGGCGGGTTTTTCCCGCCACTGGCTGGGCAAGGTGCTGCGCGGTGACTGCGGCTACCGCGGTGTGATCTTCTCCGACGATCTGGGCATGGCCGGCGCCGCCGGTGCCGGTGACTTTTCCCAGCGCGCCCAGGCCGCCCTGGGGGCGGGTTGCGACATGGTGCTGGTGTGCAACGACCGCCCCGGCGCCGTGGCCGTGGCGCAATGGCTGGAAGGCCGCCGCTTCGAGCACCGGGTCGGCGCCGCCGCCCTGCGCGGCAAGCCCCGCGCCCCCATGCATCTGAGCCGCCGCCGGCAGGCCGGCGACGTGGCCGACCTGCTTAATAAGGACCTGTAATGAATTGGGAAGCGCTGACCGACTGGCGACAACTTCTGGTGTGGCCCGGGCCGGACACCGAAACCGCGTTGTGGGTGACTCAGGTTTTCGCCGTGGTGCTGTGCACCGTCACCGTCAACTTCATCCTGATGCGGGTGATCGACATCATTGATCACTTCAGCCGCGAAACCCACAACCTGTGGGACGACGCCCTGCTGGATTCCCTGCGCATTCCCATCCGCCTGCTGATCTGGGTGGTGGGCCTGTCGGTGGCCGCGGAAATGATGCAGGCGGTGTCCGAGGCGGCGGTGTTCGATTACGTCGGCGACGCCCGCCGCGTGGCGTTCATCCTTATCGTCGCGCTGTTCCTGACCAAGCTGGTCGGTAACGTGGAAAAGAATCTGATCGACCCGGATCGCATGAGCAACCCGATGGATCAGACCACCGCCTCGGCGGTGGGCAAGCTGCTGCGCATTTCGGTGTTGATCACCGCCTTTCTGATCATTCTGCAAACGCTGGGTTACAGCATCTCCGGGGTGCTGGCGTTCGGCGGCCTGGGCGGCATGGCGGTGGCGTTCGCCGCCAAGGATCTGCTCGCCAACTTTTTCGGCGGCGCCATGGTGTACATGGACAAGCCGTTCAAAGTGGGCGAGTGGGTGCGCTCGCCGGACCGCAGCATCGAAGGCACGGTGGAGCACATCGGCTGGCGCCTGACGCGCATCCGCACCTTCGACCAGCGGCCGCTGTACGTGCCCAACGCCATGTTCACCACGGTGATCCTGGAAAACCCGTCGCGCATGCTCAACCGCCGCATCAACGAGAAGGTGGGCATCCGCTTCGACGACTGGGAGAAGATGCCCGCCATCGTCGACGCGGTGCGCGAGATGGCCAAGAAGCACAAGGATCTGGAAACCGAACACCGCACCTTGATCGTCAACTTCGACAGCTACGGCGCGTCGCACATTGAATTCTTTATCTACACCTTCACCAAGACCACGGACTGGGTCACCTACCATGAAATCAAACAGGACGTGCTGATGCGCATCATGGCCATTGTCCATGAGCACGGCGCCGAGTTCGCCTTCCCCAGCCGCACGCTGTACATGGCGGCCAACGACGAAGGGGACGAGGAATTCGAGGACGACGAGGACGAGGTCGCCGAAGGGCGCGCCGCGCAACGCCGTTCGCGCCGCCGCAGCCGCAACCGTCGCGACCGTAACCAGACCTGGAAAGGCGACCAGGACCAATCCGAGGAGGACGCCGATGGCGACTGAAATGGCCACTGAACTGAAGCAAGAACTGATGCGCGTGCGCCGCGAAGCCCGCGAGCTCTATTCCCGCGACCAGGTGGAGGAGGCGGTGGCCAAGGTGGCGATCAAGCTGGCCGAGGACTATTCCGAGCGCTTCCCGGTGTTCGTCACCATCATGAACGGCGGCCTGGTGTTCGCCGGCCAGTTGCTCACCCGTCTGGACATTCCGCTGGAGGTGGACTACCTGCACGCCAGCCGCTACTTGGGCGAGACCAGCGGCGGCGATGTGCAGTGGATCGTTACCCCCACCGCCAATCTGGAAGGCCGCGACGTGGTGATTCTGGACGACATTCTGGACGTGGGCTCCACGCTGCTGTCGATCATCGACGCCTGCAAGGCGCAGGGCGCCGCCAGCGTGAAAACCTGCGTGCTGGTGGACAAGGTGCACGACCGCAAGGCGCAACCCGGCCTGAAAGCCGACTACACCGCCCTGGAAGCGGAAGACCTGTACCTGTTCGGCATGGGCATGGACTACAAAGGTTACTGGCGTAACGCGCCGGGTATCTTCGCGGTGGAGGAGGCCTGAGGTGCTGGCATTTATCGGCGGAACCGGTCTCACCCGCATGGACGACCTCGAGATTCGTCACCGGCACGACATCGAGACCCGCTACGGCAAGCCCTCGGCGCCGGTGGCGGAAGGCGAGCTCAACGGTGTGCCGGTGCTGTTCCTGGCCCGCCACGGCGACCCCCATGTGTGGCTGCCGCACCAGGTGAACTACCGGGCCAACATGCAGGCCCTCAAGGACGCCGGCGCCGCCGCCATCGTGGCGGTCAACGCGGTGGGCGGCATCACCGCCCCGGCCGGCGCGTTGGTGTTGCCCGAGCAGATCATCGACTACACCTGGGGCCGCGACAGCACCCTGTTCGACGACCCGAACGACCCGCTGGTGCACGTGGACTTCAGCTGGCCGTTCGACCCGGTGCTGCGGCGCCGGCTGCGCGGTGCGTTGGAGCGCGCCGGCCTGCAATGGGTGGACGGCGGCTGCTACGCCGCCACCCAGGGGCCGCGGCTGGAAACCGCCGCCGAGATCCTGCGCCTGGAGCGCGACGGCTGCGACATCGTCGGCATGACCGGCATGCCGGAAGCGGTGCTCGCCCGCGAGCTGGGCATCCCCTATGCGATGCTGTCGCTGGTGGTGAACCCGGCCGCCGGCAAGGCCAACCGGGAAATCACCATGGCGGAAATCGAAGCGGTGCTGCACACCGGCATGGCGGATGTGCGCACTGTCCTCGCCATGCTCGCCAAAGCCGGCTCATAGCCATTGTTTGTGGGAGCGGGCCCTGCCCGCGAAAGGGGCGAAGCCCCGGCAGGATTCCAGAGACCTATCTAACGGCGGCACCAACAGCCTCTCTGGTATCCCGCCGGCAAGCTTCGCTTGCCTTTCGCGGGCATGGCCCGCTCCCACAAGGTAGCCACCCCGAAGGAGGCAGCATGCAGCACTATGATGTGGTGGTAATCGGCGCCGGCGCGGCGGGTTTGATGTGCGCCGCCAGCGCCGGTTACCGCGGCCGCTCGGTGCTGGTGCTGGACCACGCCAACAAGGCCGGCAAGAAGATCCTGATGTCCGGCGGCGGGCGCTGTAATTTCACCAACCTGAACACCACCCCGGACCATTTTGTGTCCGCCAACCCGCATTTCTGCAAGTCCGCGTTGCACCGCTACAGCCCCTGGCACTTTGTCGAGCTGGTCGAACGCCATGGCGTCGGGCATGTGGAAAAAGCGCCGGGCCAGTTGTTCTGCGACACCTCCAGCAAGGCGATTCTTCAGGTGCTGCTCACCGAGTGCGAGTGGGCCGGCGCCGAAGTGCGTTTGAACACCGCGGTGACCCACATTAACGACCGACCCGTGGGGGAGGGCGCCGCCGGCGGCCCGCCGGAGACGGACGCGGACGAGCGCGGCTTTCGCCTGCGCACCGGCAGCGGCGAGATTCGCTGCGAGCGCCTGGTGATCGCCGCCGGCGGCCTGTCCATTCCCACCCTGGGCGCCAGTGCCTTCGCCTACCGGGTGGCGGAACGGTTCGGCCTGAAGGTGCTGCCCACCCGTGCCGGGCTGGTGCCGTTCACGTTGCAGCCCGCCGACAAGGCGTGGCTGGCGGAACTCAGCGGGGTCAGCGCGGAAGTGCGCGCGGAAGCCGGCGGCCGTGCCTTCGCGGAGCCCCTGTTGATCACCCACCGGGGGCTCTCCGGCCCGGCCATGTTGCAGGTGTCCAGTTTCTGGACGCCGGGGGACGCGGTGACCGTGGACTGGTTGCCGGCCCTGGCGGACCCGCTGGCGGCGCTGCGTCAGGCCCGGCACGAGCAGCCCGGGACCGGCGTGGAGAAATGGCTGCGCGGCTTCTTCTCGCAGCGCCTGGCCGGCGCCCTGGCGGCGCACTTCGGCTGGTCCGGGCCGTTGCAGCATTACAGCAACGAGGCGCTGGCGGAGATCGCCTCGGTATTGAAAGGCTGGCGTTTCAAACCCTCCGGCACCGAAGGCTACCGCACCGCCGAAGTGACCCTGGGCGGCGTGGACACGGACAGTGTGTCTTCCAAAACCTTCGAAGTGAAAAGCGTGCCCGGCCTCTACTTTATCGGCGAGGCGCTGGACGTGACCGGCGAACTGGGCGGCTTTAATTTCCAATGGGCCTGGGCCAGCGGCTGGTGCGCCGGCCAGGCGCTGTAAGGGCGCCAAGTTTATCCTCCCAAAGTATTAATCCTTTCGGTCTGTTTTCCCTGTGGTCGTCATCAACGCGTGAAACTTTTTAGACCTCTTTGTTAAACGGCATGTTCGCGCGGTGAATAACTGTCGTGATGTGGTAAAACCCGGCATTGCCTTCATGACGTCCCTCTTGTCCGCGGCGCACAATCCCGCCTGAGAAGACGTATACATCGCGTCTCATTGAATGGTTTTGAACACCTCAGGTTTGAATAACAACGCCCTCGGGAGAGAGACAAATGAAAAACCTTGAACGGTTTATCGGACTGGGCTTGCTGACCACGGCGCTGATCGCCTGTGGCGGCGACAGCGGTTCCAGTGGTGCCGGCACAACGGCCAGCACCGGCGGCGGTGGTGGCGGTACCCCCGCCACCGACCCCGGCACGCCCCGCGCTGACGATCCGATGGCGCCTGCCCCGGCGCCTCAGGGATCGTCTTTCAGTGGTCGTCAGTACAGCTGTGAAGGCGATGAGTGTCTGGTGGGTAAATTTGAAGGCCCGTTTGCCGAGCCCACCATCCGCTACAGCGATTCCAGCACCGGCGACAACCTGAAAGTGGTGACCACCGAGGACAAATGTCTGGAGGACGCCGAGGGCGCGCTGCGCTGTAAGCCCGCCGCCGGCTCCATCGCGCTGCTGCCGGACAACCGGCTGCTCTATTTCAACGCCCTGGAAGGCACCGAGAACGTGGAGTTCTCCATCGTCGCCGAATTCGGCTTCGTGGCGGTGAACGACCAGACCCGGGTGCTGAACTTCGGCCCCGCCGGCGCCAGTGACCAGATCTCCTGGGAGCGTCCGTCACCGGTTCGCGGCGGCGCCAACGTGGACGGCAACGACAGCGACACCCTGCTGCCCGGCGCCGAGCTCAGCGACGCGGAAAGCACCGCCGGCAACGACGGCGCCCTGTTCTGTTCCGACGTGATCCAGCTCGCCGACGGCCGCATCATGGCGGTGGGCGGCACCGACTACTACACCGAGCCGTCTCTGGGCTCCGTGTTCCCGCAGGCCCGCGACGTGCTCGGCTCCATCGATGCCGAGCTCCCGCTGCCCAGTAACTTCGGCGAAATCAGCGTGCCCGACGACATCGGCGTGGTGGAGCTGGAAGGTCTCAAAGACGCTCGTATCTTCAACCCGGAAGACAACAGCTGGACCCAGACCGGCCACATGAATCACGGCCGCTGGTACCCGACCATGGTGACCCTGCCGGACGGCGACGTATTCGTGGCCAGCGGCGTGACCAAGCTGCTCAAGCCGGTCTACACCGGTGCGCTGCTGGGTGGCGAAAGCACCGGCCTGCGTGAGCTGCTGCAGTCCGCGGACAACGTGCGCACCAGCGAAACCTACGACCTGGACACCGGCACCTGGTCCGAGAACGGCGAGCGCCCGCTGCCGGGTCTCGACACCACCGCCGGCAAGCCGCTGCCGCTGTACCCGCGTCTGCACCTGCTGCCCAACGGCCACGTGTTCTATAACGCCGCCGGCCAGGCGTTCAACCCGTTCGGCCAGTCCTACAACCAGGCGCAGTGGAACTTCGTGTCCGCCTACGACCCGGAAGAGCAACTGTGGACCGATCTGGGCTACGCCGGTCTCAACGTGCAGCTCGACGAGCTGGGCCTGGACCGCATCACCTCGGCGCTGACCCTGACCAGCCCGAACCTGCTGGAAGACTTGATCGGCACCGGCGAAGGCCTGCTGACCAACCTGCTGGGCGATCCGCTCAACAGCCTGGAACAGCTTCAAAACGTGCTCGGCGACGTGGCCGACCCGCAGGTGGCCAACCGTCTGATCGGCGCCGGCTTCCGCGGTTCCAGCTTCTCCATCATGATGCCCCTGCGCCAGGATGAGAGCGGCAACTACAATAAAGCCAGCTTCCTCACCGCCGGCGGTGTGCTGGGCGCGGTGGCGGCCACCAGCCCGGGCAGCTACCTGGCGGTGCCGAACAGCCGTCTGGATACCGTGGAAGTCAACGCGGACACCGAGTCCGGCATGCGTTACTCCTCCGAGATCGTTGGTAACCTGAATGGCCCGCGCTGGTTCTCCACCGGTGTGCTGCTGCCCGACGGTTCGGTGATGGCGTTCAACGGCGCCAACCGGGACGAAGTGGTCCTGCCCGGTTCCGCCACCCCGGTACAGATGACCGAACGGTTTGATCCGGAAACCGGCGAGTGGACCGAGATGGCCACTTCGTTGAACCCGCGTACCTACCACAACACCGCGCTGCTGCTGCCCGACGGCCGGGTGCTGGTGGGCGGCCACGCGCCGATCAACACCGCCTACCTGTTCAGCCTCAACCTGGAAGAGCTGGGCCTGTCCCCGAACGACGGTCGTGACCCGTCCTTCGAGATCTACAGCCCGCCGTACGTGTTCAAGGACCGTCCGGAAATCATCCAGGCGCCGAGTGAAGTGGATCACGGCGACACCATCGAAATCGCGGTGGACGACGCCTCCGCCATCAATGAAGTCATGATGGTGCGCCGCACCAGCCTGACCCACCTGGTGGACGGTGATCAGCGCAACGTGGTGCTGCCGCACACCGCCAACGGCAACAGCGTGCGTGTGCAGATTCCGGAGAACGCGGCGGTGATGCCGGCCGGCCACTACATGCTGTTCGTGAACCGCGTCGCCAGTGACGGTTCCGGCATGGTGGTGCCGTCCGTATCCGCACCGGTTCAGGTGATGCTGCCTTCCAGCACGCCGGGTCTGGTGGTGCAACGTTAAGGAGCCGACATGACGAGACGTAACCGCAATACCCACGCTCGTCTTGCCGCCTGGTTGCTGGGTGCCGTGCTTGCCACGGCGCCCACTCTGGCCCTGGCCCACGGGCCGGAGGCCAAGGCGGTGAAGGCGCGGCTGGCGCCGCTGTCGGACACCCTGGAGGGCATCAACGCCCAGGTGCAGACGACGGTGGCGCCGCAATTGGTGGTGGCCAACGACAGCCCGCGCACCCTGGAGATTTTCGACCAGGAAGGGCGGGTGTTCCTGCGTATCAACGAGCAGGGCGTGCTGGCGGACCTGGCCAGCCCGGCCTGGTACCGCAGCCAGACCGCCGCCCGCGGCGTGCCGATTCCCGAAGGCGCCAGCCAGGACGCGGAGCCGCGCTGGGCGCTGGTGCACAAGGAACCCAACTGGGGCTGGTTCGATCCCCGCCTGCGCACCGATGAAATTGAAGTGCCCCACGACATGGAGCACGCCGGCAAGCCGGCGGCGATCAGCCAGTGGTCGGTGCCGGTGCGGCTCGACGGTGAGGAAAGCACCCTGGCCGGTGAATTCCGCTACGAGCCGCTGCCGCCCGGATCCTTCCAGTCGCGGCTGACCTCGGACCCGGAACCGGTCGAGGGCGTTTCCGTGAGCCTGGCGCCGGGCACCGTGCCGGCGGTGCACATTCATAACCAGAGCGGCAAGCCGGTGGTGGTGGCGGACGCTGAAGGTCGCGCGCATCTGCGCATCGGCCCCGGCGGCAGCTTTATGAACGCCAACCAGGAGAAGGGTGAGCCGCAATGGGTGAAGGTAGCCGGCGGTTCCCGCTACACCTGGACCGAGCCGCGCGCCACCTACGGCGATCTGCGGCCGCCGGAAAAGGTGTCCCAGGCCGGCCGCCGCGCCCAGGTCGCTACCTGGTCACTGCCGGTCACCGTGGACGGTGAACCGGTGGCGGTGAAAGGCGTGGTGGACTGGCTGCCCGGCGAGCAAGTCGCCGCCGGCGGCGGGCACCACTAAAGCGGAGGACTTGTAGGAGCGGGCCTTGTGGGCCCGCTCCCACCAGGTCGCTCCCACCCGTTGTTTTAAGCGTTTGAGCCGCTCAGGCGGTTCAGTACTTCCTCCACCACCTCGATGCGCTCCTGCGCGGTTTCGGATTCCAGCTCGAAGCGGAGAGTGCTGGCGCCTTCCAGCTTGTAGACGTTGGGGCCGGACTGGACCAGTTTGACGATGGTGAGCGGGTCCACCGGGGTGCGCTCGGCGAATTCCAGCTTGCCGCCGCGGCCGTGGGCGTCGAGCCGGGTGATGCCCAGCTTCTCCGCCTGTTGCCGCAGCTCGGTGACCTGGAACAGATTCTTCACCGGGTCCGGCAGCAGCCCGAAGCGGTCGATCATTTCCACCTGCAGTTCCTTGAGCTGGTCGGCGTTCTTGCTGCCGGCGATGCGCTTGTAGAGCGTCAGGCGGGTGTAGACGTCAGGCAGGTAGTCCTCGGGAATCAGCGCCGGAATGCGCAGGTTCACTTCCGGGCCGCCGGACAGCGGCTTGGCGGTATCCGGCTGCTCGCCGCGCTTGAGCGCTTCCACCGCCTGCTCGAGCATTTCCATGTACAGCGAGAAACCGATGCTCTCCATGTTGCCGTGCTGCTCTTCGCCGAGCAGTTCGCCGGCGCCGCGAATTTCCAGATCCTGGCTGGCGAGCACGAAGCCGGCCCCCAGGTCGGTGGCCTGTTCGATGGCCTCCAGCCGTTTGAGCGCGTCCTTGGTCATGGCGCGCGGCCCGGGGGTGGTGAGGTAGGCGTAGGCCTGGTGGTGGCTGCGGCCCACGCGCCCGCGCAGCTGGTGCAGCTGCGCCAGGCCCAGTTTGTCGGCGCGCTCGATGATGATGGTGTTGGCGCTGGGTACGTCGATGCCGGTTTCGATAATGGTGGAGCACACCAGCACGTTGAAGCGGCGGTGGTAGAAGTCGCTCATCACCGCTTCCAGCTCGCGCTCGCGCATCTGCCCGTGGGCGATGCCCACCCGGGCGTCGGGCACCAGCTTGCGGATGTCCTCGGCGGTGCGTGCCATGGTGTCGATGTCGTTGTGCAGGTAGTAAACCTGACCGCCGCGCAGCAGCTCGCGCAGGATCGCTTCCTTGATGGCGGTGTCGTCTTTCTGCTGCACGAAGGTCTTCACCGACAGCCGCTTCTGCGGCGGCGTGGCGATAATGGAAATATCGCGCATGCCGCTCATCGCCATGTTCAGGGTACGCGGGATCGGCGTGGCGGTGAGGGTGAGAATGTCACACTCGGCGCGCAGCTCTTTGAGGCGCTCTTTGTGGCGCACGCCGAAGCGGTGCTCCTCGTCGACGATGATCAGCCCCAGGTCGTGGAAGGTCACCGACTCCTGCAGTAGCTGGTGGGTGCCCACCACGATGTCCACCTTGCCGCTTTCCAGGCGCTTGAGTACGTCGGCGCGGTCCTTGGCGTTGCGGAAGCGCGACAATACTTCCACGTTCACGGCCCAGTCGGCGAAGCGGTCGATAAAGGATTCGTAGTGTTGCTGGGCGAGCAGGGTGGTGGGCACCAGCACCGCCACCTGGGCGCCTTTTTCCACCGCCACGAAGGCGGCGCGCATGGCCACCTCGGTCTTGCCGAAGCCGACGTCGCCGCACACCAGCCGGTCCATCGGCTTGGCCAGCTGCATGTCGCTGAGCACCGCGCGGATGGCGCTCTCCTGGTCCGGGGTCTCCTCGAACGGGAAGCCGGCGGCGAAGCGCTCGTAATCTTCCGCTTCCACCGCGAAGGCGCGCCCCTGGCGGGCTTCCCGGCGGGCGTAGGTGTTGAGCAGCTCGGCGGCCACGTCGTGGATCTTCTCCGCCGCCTTCTGGCGCGCCTTGGTCCACTGCTCGGTGCCCAGCCGGTTGAGCGGCGGGTTGTCGGCGCCGCCGTACCGGCTGATCAGATGCAGCGAGGACACCGGCACATAGAGCTTGTCGCCGCCGGCGTACTCCAGCAGCAGGAATTCGTGTTGCTGGCGGTCCACCTCCATGTGCACCAGGCCCTGGTAGCGCCCGACGCCGTGGTCCAGGTGCACCACCGCCGCGCCGGGGCTGATCTCGCCCAGGGTGCGGATGCCCAGCTCGTTGCCGCTCTCCTCGCTGGTGCGCCGGCGGCGGCGCTGCATCACCCGCTCGCCGTAGAGCTCGCTTTCGGTGACCACCAGCAGGTCGTGGTCGGGGGCGTAGAAGCCGGCGTCCAGCTCGCCGCGGGTGAGCGCCCAGCGGTCCGGCTCGTTGATGAAATGCGCCCAGCCCTCCTTCATCACCGGCTGGATGCCGATCTTCTGCATCATCTCCAGCAGCGCCTCGCGGCGGCCGGCGGTTTCCGCCACCACCAGAATGCGGGTGTCCGGGTGGGCGTCGGCGAAGGTGTGCAGCGGCGCCAGCGGGTTGCGCGCCTTGGCGTCGGCGGACACCGTGGGCGGCACCTCCACGTCGAAGCGTACCGCCTGGTCGGAATCCTTCTGGCGCGCCCGGGGCAGGGTCTGCCAGGCGCTGTTGAGCTGATCCGGGCGCAGGAACAGGTCCGTCGGCGGCAACACCGGCCGGCGGATGTCGTGGCGGCGTTGCTCGTAACGGGCGCTGACCTCGTCCCAGAAGTGCCGGGCGGCCTCTTCACAGCCGGCCATCTCCACCGCCCGCGCCTTGCCGGGCAGGTAGTCGAACAGGGTGGCCAGACCGTCGAAAAACAGCGGCAGATAGTATTCCAGGCCCGGGGTGGCGATGCCCTCGGACACGTCCTGATAGAGTGGCACCTTGCGCGGGTCCACGTCGAAGGTGTCGCGGAAGGCGGTGCGGAACCGGCGGATGCCCTCGGCGCTGAGCGGGTACTCGGCGGCGGGCAGCAGATTGATCTCGCTGACCTGGCCGGTGGAGCGCTGGGACTCCGGGTCGAACAGGCGCAGCGACTCGATGTCCTCGTCGAACAGCTCGACCCGGAACGGCTGCTCCGAACCCATCGGGAAGACGTCCATGATGGCGCCGCGCACCGCGAATTCGCCGTGCTCGTAGACGTTGTCGCGCTGCCGGTAGCCGCAGTCCACCAGCCGCGCGCGGGTGGTCTCCATATCGAAGGTTTCGCCCACCCGCAGCATGAAACTGTTGCCGCTGATGTGCAGCGGCGGCGCGATGCGCTGCATCAGGGTGTTCACCGGCACCACCAGCACGCCGGTGCCGGCGCCGTGCAGCCAGTTCAGCACCCGGATGCGGTCGCTGACGATGTCCTGGTGCGGGCTGAACAGGTCGTAGGGCAGGGTCTCCCAGTCCGGGAACAGCATCACCGGCACCTCGCCGGCGGCGCCCGGGTTGCCTGCCAAATAGAACCCCAGGGCATCCGCCAGCTGCTGGGCGCGGCTGCTGTCCGGCGCGGCCACCAGCAAGGGGCCGTCGGCGGTGCGCGCCACCTCGGCGAGCACGGCGGCCAGGCTGCCGTCGGACAGGCCTTGCCAGTCTTTGTAGTGGTCCTGACCGGTGGGGAACAGCGGGGTATCGGGTAACAGCGTCATTTCGTCTCCAGCAGAGGGCGCGCATTGTACCCCACCGGCCCGCCGCTGTGGGAGCGGGGGCTCGCTCCCTCGGTGGCTGTGGTAACATCGTTGCCGTTTTTATTTATGCGCTGGGGAAGAAGAGCATGAGGGAATCAGTCAGTGAATTGATGCAGCGGTTCCGCCTGGAGCCGCTGGAGGACAACCTGTTCCGGGGGCTCAGCGAGGCCAACGGGCAGAGCAGTATCTTCGGCGGCCTGGTGGCCGGGCAGGCGTTGCTGGCGGCCTCGATGACGGTGCCGGAGGACCGCCCGGTGCACTCCCTGCACGCCTATTTCCTGCGGCCCGGGGATATCCGCCAGCCGGTGGTCTACGACGTGGACCGGATCCGCGACGGCAAGAGCTTCACCACCCGCCGGGTCAACGCGATTCAGCACGGCCGTCCCATTTTTAGTCTGTCCACGTCATTCCAGGTGGAAGAGGAGGGCAGCCGCCACCAGACGCCGATGCCGGACGTGCCGGCGCCGGAGGATCTGGAGAGCGACGAGAGCGCCCGCCTGCGGGTGGCGGACCGCATTCCCGAGCAGTTCCGCGCCGCCTTTCTGCGCGAGCGGCCGGTGGAGTTCCGCCCGGTGACGCCGCGCGACGTGTTCGCCCCGGAGTCCCGCGAGCCGCTCAAGCAGTTCTGGTTCCGGGTGCCGGACCCGATCGAGGCGGACCGCATGACCCACAAGGCGTTGCTGACTTATTGTTCGGATTTCGGTTTCATGGGCACCGCCATGCAGCCCCACGGCATGACCTTCTGGCAGAGCAATGTGCAGTGCGCCAGCCTGGACCACGCCATGTGGTTCTATGACGACCTGCGGGTGGACGACTGGCTGCTCTACCACTGCGAGAGCCCCGGCGCCGCCGGCGCGCGGGGGCTGACCTTCGGCGCCATCTACCGCCGCGACGGCACTCTGGTGGCCTCGGTGGCCCAGGAAGGGCTGATGCGGCTGCGGCCGGGCGAAGACCCGGTGTAAGTACCCTGGAAGATGCGCGGGTTTGGCGCTATCATGCGCGCCCCCATGACCGCCAACCCAAACCGATGAGGGGCGCAGCCGTGAACAAACTGGAAGACCACTTCGGACGCTGGAAAAACCGCGAAGAAATCGCAGAGGCCATGATCCCCATGATCGGCCGCCTCTACCGCGAGAAGAACGTGACCACCACCGTGTACAGCCGGTCCCTGGTCAACAATTCCGTGATCCAGATCCTCAAGACCCATCGCTTCGTCAAGCAGATCGAAGACTCCGAGCTGTTCGAGAGCGGTCTTTCCGTGGTCGATTCCTTCCCGATCCTGCAGGAAGTGACCAAGCTGGATCTGGGCCCCTGCCGCCTGGACATCGGCAAGCTGGCGGTGGAGTACAAGAAGGACAGCCGTGGCCTGTCCGTCGAGGACTACGTCCGCGAGGAGCTGGGCGAGGCGGTCAACGATAAGGTGGACCTGCCGGGCCAGACCGACGTGGTGCTGTACGGCTTCGGCCGTATCGGCCGCCTGCTGGCCCGCCTGCTGATCGAGAAGACCGGCTCCGGCGACGGCCTGCGCCTGAAGGCCGTGGTGGTCCGCGAGACCGGCAAGGGCGACCTGCAGAAGCGCGCCAGCCTGCTGCGCCGCGATTCCGTGCACGGTCCGTTCGCCGGCACCATCGCCGTGGACGAGGAAGACAACGCGATCATCGCCAATGGCAACTACATCAAGATCATTTACGCTAATGATCCGGCGGCGATCGACTACACCCAGTACGGCATCAAGGACGCGCTGCTGGTGGACAACACCGGCAAATGGCGCGACCGCGAGGGTCTCGGCCAGCACCTGAAGTGCCCGGGCATCAGCAAGGCGATCCTCACCGCGCCCGGCAAGGGCGACATCAAGAACATCGTGCCCGGCGTCAACCACGGCATGGTGGAGGACAGCGACACCATTCTGTCCCTGGCGAGCTGCACCACCAACGCCATCGTGCCGCCGCTCAAGGCGCTCAGCGACAAATTCGGCATTGAGTACGGCCACGTGGAGACGGTGCACTCCTACACCAACGACCAGAACCTGCTGGACAACTTCCACAAGGGTCCGCGCCGGGGCCGGGCCGCGCCGCTGAACATGGTGCTGACCGAGACCGGGGCCGCCACGGCCGCCGCCAAGGCGCTGCCGGAGCTGGGCGGCAAGCTCAGCGGCAACTCCATCCGGGTGCCGACCCCGGACGTCTCCATGGCGATTCTCAACCTGACCCTGGAGCAGGAAACCACCCTTGAGGAGCTCAACGACTACCTGCGCTGGGTGAGCCTGCACTCGCCGCTGCAGCGTCAGCTGGACTTCATCCGCAGCCCGGACGCGGTGTCCACGGACTTCGTGGGCTCCCGGCACGCGTCGGTGGTGGACGCCGAGGCGACCATCGTCAACGGCCGCCACTGCGTGCTTTATGTCTGGTACGACAATGAGTTCGGCTACAGCTGCCAGGTGGTGCGGCTTCTGCAGCAACTGTCCGGGGTTGAATACCCGATTTACCCCAAGGATTGAGCCGTAGAACCTGAAAAAGCCCGCTTTCGCGGGCTTTTTTTCGACCGGGACACGCGGGCCCAGGCGGGTAATCCCACACGGTCAGTCCTGGCATCCGAACCACTCGGTCATTATAATGGCGCCGCCTTCCCGCCTCCGCCTCCATCGCGGCCATCCGGGGAAAGCACCGCTTGACTTCAGAACACGCAACGTGGGCGAGACACTATGATCAAAATCAAGAAGGGGCTTGACCTGCCCATCGCTGGCGCGCCACGCCAGGCGATTGAGGAGGGTCATCAGGTCCGTTCTGTCGCCGTGCTCGGCGGCGACTACATGGGGATGAAGCCGACCATGGAGGTCCGCGAAGGCGACACGGTCAAGAAGGGCCAGCTGCTCTTCACGGATAAAAAGACCGATGGCGTGAAATACACCGCCCCCGCCGCCGGTAAGGTGGTGGCGATCAACCGCGGCCACAAGCGCGTGCTGCAGTCCGTGGTGATCGAGGTGGCCGACCAGGAAGACGAGGTCGAGTTCGACGCCCATGACGCCGCCGCCCTGGCTTCCCTGGACCGCGAGGCGGTACAGCGCCAGCTGATCGATTCCGGCGAGTGGACGCTGCTGCGCACCCGCCCGTTCGGCAAGGTGCCGGCGCCCGGCACCACCCCCAACTCGATTTTCGTCACCGCCATGGACACCAACCCCCTGGCGCAGGACCCGGCGGTGGTGATCAAGGCCAACGAGAGCAGCTTCCGCCACGGTCTCGCCGTGCTGGGCCGCCTCACCGACGGCCCGGTCTGGGTGTGCCGCGCGCCGGGCGGTGATCTGCCGGCCTTCGCCGAAGGCCAGATCCGTGAAGAAACCTTCACCGGCAAGCACCCGGCGGGCAACGCCGGCACCCATGTGCATTATCTTGACCCTGTCAGCCTCGCCAAGACCGTCTGGACGGTGGGCTACCAGGAAGTGATCGCCATCGGCAAGTTGTTCACCGAAGGCAAGATCAGCACCGACCGGGTAGTGGCGCTGACCGGTCCCCAGGTAAAAACGCCGCGTCTGATGCGCACCCGCGTGGGGGCAGGCATGGAAGACTTCACGCGCGGCGAACTCAAGGACGGCGACAATCGCATCGTGGGCGGCTCCGTGTTCAACGGCCATCACGCCCGCGGCCCGCTGATGTTCCTGAGCCGTTTCAGCAACCAGGTGACGGTGCTGCGCGAAGGCCGCGAGCGGCAGTTGCTGGGGTATATCTCACCGGGGCCCAACCGCTTCTCGGTGATGAACATTTATCTGTCCAAGCTGATGCCCGGCAAGCGCTTCAATCTGACCACCACCACCAACGGCAGTGAGCGCGCCATGGTACCGATCGGTGCCTACGAGCAGGTGATGCCGCTGGACATTCTGCCCACTCAACTGTTGCGCTCGCTGATCGTCGGCGACACCGATTCCGCCATCGCGCTGGGCGCGCTGGAAGTAGTGGAAGAGGACCTGGCGCTGTGCACCTACGTGTGCCCCGGCAAGTACGAGTACGGGCCGATTCTGCGCGACAACCTGACCACGATCGAGGTGGAGAGCTGAGATGGGCCTGAGAAACTACATCGACGACAAAATCGCGCCTCATTTCCACGAGGGCGGCAAGCTCGAGAAGTACTACGTCTTCTTCGAGATGTTCGACACCATGCTGTACAGCCCGGATTCGGTGACCCGGTCCGCCGCCCACGTGCGCGACGGCATCGACCTGAAGCGGATCATGATGACGGTCTGGTTCGCCACCTTCCCGGCGATCCTGTTCGGCCTCTACAACACCGGTTATCAGGCCAACCTGCAGATCACCGAGTTCGGTTACGACGCCATCCCCGGCTGGCGCGCCGACCTGGTGGCCATGCTGGCGGGCTTCGACTACCAGAGCTTCTGGGCCAATATGCTGCACGGCCTGGTCTACTATGTGCCGATTCTGGCCACCGTCTACCTCACCGGCTTCTTCTGGGAAGCCCTGTTCGCGTGGAAGCGTGGCCATGAGGTGAACGAGGGCTTCTTCGTCACCGGTATCCTGTTCACTCTGATTCTGCCGCCGGCGATTCCGCTCTGGCAGGTGGTGCTGGGCGTGTCCTTCGGCGTGGTGATCGGCAAGGAAGTGTTCGGCGGCACCGGCAAGAACTTCCTC
>MDTA01163343.1_pt1 | contig 37259 bp, 39 predicted proteins | sample 811151 | NCBI WGS metagenome assembly MDTA01 (sample SAMN05326648, study PRJNA326480) | marine metagenome | isolation source: seawater | place: Indian Ocean: South | collected 2010
AAGTGGTTCGTCTGGTTCATCAGGTTCGTCTGGTTCAAGTGGTTCATCAGGTTCGTCTGGTTCAAGTGGTTCATCAGGTTCAAGTGGTTCTTCTGGTGTTTCTGGTGGTGTCACTTTTGTTCAAAATATTACAGACTCTACTGTTGGTTTTAACCCCACACAACATGAAATTTATGTTGTTTCTACAAATCAGCAGAGTAGTCCGCAAAGCACTTTTGATACGGTAAATGTTACACAAGCATTTTTTTCAAATACCGAAGATGGCGGTCAAGATGTCGAAAATTTTATTGATTTATTTGATGATAATGAAAGAACAGATTTTAAACACATTGTAAAATTTCAAAACAAAGAATATCCTCAACAAAATTTTGTAATTAAAATAGTAAGTCTACTTCAGGATGCGACTACTTATCGAGGTTTTACTGTTGAATTTTTAAATGGTAGTAAAGATAGTAATGGAAATTATCATGCTGATTCTTGGGTCATGGGAACAGACAAAGTTGTTATTTCTTTTCTGCCGATAGGTGACCATGGTTCTTCAGGTTCTTCTGGTAGAGATGGTAGTTCAACTTTAAGATACATTAATACACCATCTAATGTTTGGACAATATATCATGGTTTATTAACACGTCCTTTTGTTGTTACATGTGTAGATAGCAATTATAAAAAATTAGATACTGAAATGATTGTCTTTGAGGACGACAATCTTGTAAGAATTTATTTTGCAGAACCTCAATCAGGTATCGCACACTTAACTTTTGGAGGTAGTAATGAACATGGTTCTGCAGGTTCTTCAGGGTCATCAGGTTCTTCAGGGTCATCAGGTTTAACATATGCCTCTTCTGGGACTTCAGGAACATCTGGTTCATCAGGTGATACAGGACCGGCTGGCGCATCAGGTTCATCAGGTAGTTCTGGAACATCAGGTGTAGATGGTAGAGATGGTGGAACTTTCATACATACTCAAAATTCAAACTCTTCGACTTGGACCGTAAATCATAATTTAAATTCTTTACCGGTAGTTACACAAGTATATGATGCCACATATAGGTTAATTTTAAATTCTAGTGTAAAACATATAAATGCAAATACCGTTGAGATAACATTTGCTTCACCTCAAAGCGGTTTTGTTGTATGTACTTTTGGAGAGGGTACTTCTGGCACCTCTGGTTCATCAGGTTTAACATATGCATCATCAGGAAGTTCTGGTTCGTCAGGGAGTTCAGGTGCTGACGGATTAACAGGTAGCTCTGGAAGTTCAGGTAAAGATGGTGGAGCTAGATTATTTTCAATACCAAATGTTAGTACTACATGGACATTAAATCACAACTTGAATTATAGGCCAGTTGCCGTTGAAATATCAGATTTAAATTTTCAAAAAATTAGAGAAATTGATTATACCAGCATAACTTATCCTACAAATAATCAAGCAATTGTAAATTTTCCATCACCAGGAAGAAGTGGTTATGCTTTAGTCACGGTTGGAGAAGGTTCTTCTGGTACATCTGGCAGTTCAGGTTCAGCAGGGTCATCAGGTTCAGCAGGAAGAGATGGTAGTTCGACTGTAAGAGTAATATCAACTCCTTCAACTACTTGGACAATTAATCATGGTTTTCACACTAGACCATTAGTGGTGACTTGTACCGATACAAATTATAATATTTTAGAAACAGAGGCAATAAGATTTCTTACTAATGATTTAGTATCGATACATTTTGCGGAACCTCAATCTGGTTTTGCCCACTTAACTTTTGGCGGGAGTAATGAGAATGGTTCTTCTGGTTCTTCAGGTAAAAATGGCTCATTTTTTGAATATGTACAATCATCATCTAGTTCAACATGGACAATAAATCATAATTTAAATAAACGACCTCTACATGTTGTTGTAATGGATACAACAACCAATCAAGTTATTGAACCATCTACTATAGAATTTACTAGCATCAATCAAGTAGTTTTGACTTTTGGAAGTGCAGTTTCAGGTACAGCCGTTCTTTCATATGGCGCAACATCTTCAGGTTCATCTGGAACGGCCGGGTCTTCAGGTTCATCGGGGTCATCAAGTTCATCAGGAAGTTCAGGCTCAGCAGGGTCATCAGGTTCTTCTGGTAGAGATGGGGGCGCACAAGAATTTTTTCAATCTTCTCCTAATTCAACGTGGACAATAAATCATTCATTAGGTCTAAGACTTGTCACTGTTGAGATGACTGATTTAAATTATAATACATTATATAATGAGGATGTTATATTAAATAACAATCAAGTTGTTATAAATTGGCCAGCACCCCAAGCCGGTTATGCTCTGATATCTAGAGGGGGTCCTGGAGCGTCTGGTTCATCAGGTTCATCAGGTTTATCTTATGCATCTTCAGGTTCATCTGGTAGTTCAGGAACAACAGGTTCATCTGGTTCATCTGGTTCATCTGGTCAGGATGGAGGTTCTCAATTATTCCAAATTACAACACCATCAACAACTTGGACATTAAATCATCGTTTTAATACTAGACCAGTTAACGTTGAAATAGTTGATACTAATTGGAATGTTCTTTATACGAATGATATAAAATTTATTAATAATAATACAGTTGAAGTAACATTTCCTTTTCCTATAGCAGGATACGCCGCAATTACCATAGGTAGTGGTTCATCAGGCACATCAGGTTCATCAGGCACATCAGGTTCAGCAGGCTCATCAGGACAAGATGGTAGTAGTACTGTCAGAACAGTTTCAACACCATCGACCACTTGGTTAATTAGTCATGGTTTCAATACAAGACCATTAGCAATTACATGCGTAGATTCTAATTACAGAAAATTAGAAACTGAATTAATACAATTTTTAACTACAAATTTAGTAAAGATTGTTTTTTCAGAACCGCAATCAGGTTATGCCCATTTAACTTTTGGCGGCAGTAGTGAAAGTGGGTCATCTGGTTCTTCTGGTGAAAATGGTTCGTTTTTTGAATATGTACAATCATCGGCCAGTACGCAATGGACTATAAACCATGGACTAAATAAACGCCCATTGCATGTTGTTGTAATGGACGATTCTACGAATCAAGAAATAGTTCCTACAACTATAAATTTTCCAACAAGTAATCAAATAGTTTTAAATTTTAATTTTGCAAAATCAGGAGTTGCAGTTATATCTTATGGGTCAAACTCATCAGGCTCTTCAGGTACTACTGGTTCTTCCGGGTCAAGTGGTTCCAGTGGGTCTTCTGGTTCAAGTGGTTCCAGTGGGTCTTCTGGTTCAAGTGGTAGAGACGGTGGTAGACATTTACATTATCAATCATCGGAACAAACTACTTGGACGATTAATAATCCTTTAGGTTATAGAATTACTACTGTAGAAATTACAGACCTTAATTATAATAGAATCATAAGTGAAAATGTATCATTTAACACTAACGATGTTGTAATAACATTTTCTAGTCCTAAAGCTGGTTATGCGATATTAAGCGTCGGAGGACCAGGAAGTTCTGGTTCTTCAGGATTAACTTATGCCTCTTCGGGTTCATCTGGTTTTACAGGAAGTGCAGGTTCATCTGGCTCATCAGGTTCATCTGGACAGGATGGAGGTTCTCAATTATTTGCAATACCGTCTCCGTCATTAACTTGGACTTTAAATCATCGCTTTAACACCAGACCAGTAAATGTTGAGATAGTAGATTCAAATTGGAATGTTGTCTACAATACAGACATAGAATTTGTAGATAACAATACGGTTGTAGTAACTTTTCCTGTTGCTATGTCTGGTTATGCGGCAATTACCATAGGAAGCGGTTCATCTGGTAGTTCGGGTTCATCTGGGTCAAGCGGTTCATCTGGTAGAGATGGAGGAATAACTGTCAGAACCATTAGCACTCCATCCACAACTTGGACTATTAATCATGGTTTTCATAGAAGACCTCTTGTCATTACATGTACAGACTCAAATTATAATTTATTAGAAACTGAAGCGATTAAATTTTTATCACCAGATTTAGTATCAATACATTTTGCGGAACCTCAATCTGGTTTTGCCCATTTAACTAGTGGCGGCAGTAGTGAAAATGGAAGTTCAGGCTCATCCGGAACAGACGGACAAGATGGGTCATCATACAGATATATTCAATCTAGTTCATCGACCACTTGGTCTATAAATCACAATTTGAATACCACGCCTTTGAGTGTAACGGCAATAGATGATAGTACACCTCCTGTTTTGATAACACCAGATACCGTTACCTATAATGACTCTAATAATGTGACATTAACATTTGGTACGGCAAAATTAGGCGAGGCGATGTTGGGCTTTGGTGTTAGTTCGTCAGGGACATCAGGTAGTTCAGGTTCGTCTGGCAGTTCGGGTGCTTCGGGCGCTTTTCAAATGAGATATAAACTCAAAGCACCAGGCACAGGTTCAGCGCCTGCTAGTGCAGGAGAAATTAGGAATCATAATGGTGCCACATCAAGCCCATATGATTTATCACAAACATCATATAATCATTTCTTTTTAAATTTTGAAGATTTAGATGGGAAAAATTATCAAGCATATTTTAATAGTTTAAGCACTAGAACTCATGTAACTATACAAATCACTAAAGCCAATGACCAAAGGTCTCAAATCATGTTTACTGCCTATGGAACTAGTTTTACAACCAGCGGTCAAAATATGAAATTTGTATGGGATACAGTTGCTATGAATACCACCAATAGTTTAAATTTTGGTTTAGATGATATATTGCTTGTTAATTTTTTCTTAGCAGGTACTTCTGGTTCTTCGGGTTCTTCCGGAGCTAACGGTGCAGGGTCTCCGGTAGGTCCAACAAATTCAATACAATATAATGCAGGCCAAACAGGATGGAATGGAACTAATGATTTCAGAATTGATGTTGCATCATCCCCAACAAAAGTGTATCTAAATAATCAAGAGGTTGCATCAGTTGATGATGCTACTGCATTGGCAATAGCCTTAGGATAATTTATGGCAAATAGTTTTAAAACAAGAACAAAATATAGTGTATCTACAAATTACTTTCTTCAAGAGGATGGTAATTTTTGGATGTTAGAAGATGGTACAGGAACTACGGCATCTCCTACCACAACTCATGGTGGTAAAATTTCTACGGAAGAAACATCAAATACCACTTTCTATCAATGCCCTGACAGTACTACGACAATTGTTTTAAGTATCAGTCTTATAAATAAACACACTGAATCGGTTAGTTGTGCGGTTTATTTGAATACTTCTACTAGTGTTACAAAATTAGTAGATACAGTTAGTGTTACCGAAACTAATGATAATATAACATTATTTCACAATGTTCCTATACCAATAAATACCACTTTAGAAATAATGTCCGGCCAAAAAATTACGTTACAACAAAAAGATGCTTTAATTCTTAAAGCAAATAATTCTAATGCAATAGACATTTCAATGTCATTTATGGAAATAACATAATGGCTTATATAGGCGCAGTTGACGTATCCGTATCTTCATCTAGAACAAATCAATTTTGGAATAAAACTATTACGGTCTCATCGAAAACTTTAACGGGTATTGATGATAGAGGTTCACGATTAACTATACCACAATCATATGCTAAATATGCAGTTTATTATAATGGATTAAGATTAACTCATTATAGTGATTATACACATAGTACGGATGATGTATTAACTTTTACCGAAACATTGAATCCAGGCGACGTTGTATATGTTGAATTTTTTACGGCAAACGAATTACATTCTTCTAATGAACCGTTGCCTCTTACTGGAGGAACTGCAACTGGCACAATTGAGGCTCCTGAAATTGTTCGAACCAATAAATCTCAACCAGAAGGATATCAGTTACTTTCGAGAGTTAATGCTCCTTACATAGGAGACAATTCTATAATAAGAACAAATGAAAGTTTAATAAAACAAAATCTCGATATACCCATTGGCACTAATGGAATGTCAGCAGGACCAATAACTATAGATAAAAACGTAACAATAACAATATCAGGTACTTGGACGGTCATATGAGTAGTGAAATAAAAGTTGATACTATAAGCCCTAATGCAAATAATCAATTCGTAACAATAAATGGTGATTTATATGCACAAAATGTGAGTGTTTCTGACTTAATCATGACAAACGAAAAACCTGGTGCTTTACCGAATAGTGTAGATGGGACTAAAGGTCATTGGATTTTTCAAGAGGGAAAAGATAACTTATATATAATTAATAAAAATAATGTTAAAAAATATAAAATTATGCTCGAGGAAATTTAATGCCATTAACTGATAGAAGTGGATTTGGACCTATTGCTCCGAGAACTATTCAGGTTTTTATTACTCCTGGTAGTGATACGTGGACAAGACCTCAAGGATGCACTCATATAAGAGTTCAATTAGTAGGGGCAGGAGGAGGAGGTGCCGGTTATTGTGAGGCAGGAGGAGCAGGTGGTTATTCCGAAAAATATATTAATGTACAAGACATAGCTTCTGTCGCATTAACTATTGGTTCTGGAGGAAGCAGAATTTCATATTATGGAGTAGGTACTAACGGAACATCGACATCTTTTGGTACTTATTTATCCGCATCAGGCGGATTTGGCGCTAACGCACACTACTCACATGAAGGAGGTAGAGGGGGTCTTGGAAGTGGGGGTCATGTAAACTTATATGGAGGAAAAGGTTCAGGACACGGTGACAGTATGGGTTCATGGGGACCTAATACAGGAGGAGCTTCCTATTTTGGCGGCAGTCACGGAAGACAACATAGTAATAATAATTCACAAGATGATGATAGACATTGTGCATGGGGAGCAGGTGGAACAGGAGGTGATACAGATGGTGGTAATCCTCATGGTAGTAATGGGAATCATGGTGCGATAGTAGTTTACGAATATTATAATTCATAGGAAATATATGAGTATAGAATATAGAAATTCAGATTCGGCTCCGGCCACTCCAAAAACAATACAAGTTTATGATTCTAGTGGAAATTATACTTGGACACGACCAGAAGGTTGTACTCATATTAGAGTACAGTTATGCGGTGGCGGAGGAGGCGGATGTGGTTATCTTGAGGCAGGAGGAGCAGGTGGTTATTCCGAAAAGTTCATAGATGTTAGAAATGTTCCTAAGGTAGCATTGACCGTAGGGGGAGGCGGAGGCCATACTCATTATTATGGAAATTCTGGAGATGGAGGCACATCTACTTTTGGAGCACATTTATCTGCAACGGGTGGATTTGGTGCCAATAGAAATGCTCAACATGAAGGAGGTATAGGTGGAGATGGACATGGAGGAGATTTAAATATAACAGGTGGAAAAGGTTCTGGTCACGGAAACTCTTTTGGTTATTGGGGACCAAACACGGGAGGTCTTTCATATTTCGGTGGCGGTAATGGAAAAAGACATAGCGATGGAGATGACCATACCGGAGAACAATATGCCGCACCAGGAACAGGTGGCACAGGAGGAAGAACTGATGGTAGTCATCGAGGAAATGATGGAAGACATGGTATTGTTATAGTTCACGAATATTACGGATAAAAAATGGGCGTATCTTCAAGAAGTAATCAAATAAATTTTGCAACACCTTCAACCGTTCAAGTTTTTGAAACTCCTGGAACTTGGACTTGGAATAGACCTGATAAATGTGTAATAGTGCAAGTACAATTAGTTGGTGCAGGAGGAGGCGGTTGTGGATATGTTGAGTCCGGTGGTGCTGGAGGATATTCAGAAAAATATATTGATGTAACATCAATAGAATCGGTACAAGTTATAGTTGGTTCGGGTGGAAATGCCACTCATTATTATGGAAATTCTGGCGACGGAGGAACCTCATCTTTTGGAATACATTTATTGGCCACAGGTGGATACGGTGCGAATAGAAATTATCAACACGAAGGTGGAATGGGAGGATTAGGTTATGGAGGAGAAATAAATTTGTATGGCGGAAAAGGTTCAGGACATGGTAGTGGTAATGGTTCATGGGGCTCAAATACAGGAGGACGTTCCTATTTTGGAGGCGGTAATGCTAGAAGACATAGTAATAATGTCGATAGCACAGGAGAACAATTGGCCGCACCAGGAACAGGAGGAGCCGGTGGAAGAGAAGGGTCTTATGTTGGCTCACAAGGTAGACACGGTATAGTGATAGTTCACGAATATTATTCAGGAGAATAAAAAATGAAAGCATTAATAGCTAAAAATGAGAATGGTCGCATATGCGAGATAAAACAAGATTCGGATACTTTTGAGGTGCATGAGAGTATGGTATGGGTTGACATTCCTGAAAGTGAAAACATTGCACCGAACACTCATATTTATGATTTAGAAAATAAAATTTTTAAAGCTTTTCCTAAAGAGACTGATGACGGAACTCGTTTTTCGTGTGCGAGACAAGTTGCCTATGGTTCGATAGGTGAACAATTAGATATGATGTATCATGAAATTAAAGAGAATGGTACTCTTAGTAATACAGGTGCTTGGTTTAATCATGTAACAAAGGTGAAAACAGATGTCACAAGGGATAATGTATAGGAAAATAAAATTTCCACATTTTGATGCAGAAAAATATGATGATGTTTTTTATAATATGTTCAAAAACACATCCGATAATTTTAAATCTGAAATTCATGATATTTATTTTGGCAAATTTTTCAGATACACTTATGAGGGAAAAGAAAAAAGATATGGCAATGCAATGGGTGTTGAAGCATCTGATGCACAAATAGATAATCTTTTTAAAATTTATGATGAATATGATATACCTCTTTGTTTAACTCTCAACAGTTTAGAAACTCCTCATGAATTACTAAATGATAAAAGTCTTTTAGACCAATTAATAGATTTTATAGGGTCTTTCTACAAGAGAGGATTAAGACATTGTATACTCGCATCAAATCATATCATTAGAAGTAATATTTTACATAAAGCATTTCCTGACATGTATTGGGAAAACACGGTTAATCAAAAAATAATGGATGCACAAACTGCTTTAGATTTTATTTTTAATGGTTACAATATTTTAATGTTAGATAGGAGTCTTAATAGAAATTTAAAAGAATTGAAAAGAATAAAAAAGGCAGTAGATTATTATAATAAAAAATATAAACCAGATAAAAAAGTAACAACTTGTCTTCTTGTGGCCGAAACATGTATTAATAATTGTCCTTTTAAAAAAGAACATGATTCAGTAGGAGAATACATAGGAGCTGAGTATTTTAGAGGACTAAGTGGATTAAGTTGTGATAATTGGAGATTTACAGATTTTGGATTAATACCAAGAAATGGTGTTGACATAGTAGCGTCAACGAAAGAATCATGGCAACAATTTTCAAAGTTAACAGATTGTTTCAAATTTTCTGGTAGATTTACTAATTATAATTATGAAGCAAGTTCTTCTGCATTTTTTAAAATGGCATGGATATATACTGAACACCATAACATAAACAAAATTAAATCAAATTCCTATAGACCTGTGCCAGAAGAATTAATCTATTCTAATACTTTTTCTGAAATAATTGAAAACAATTTATCTCCAATTCATACTTGGATTCATGGTCATGTTTTTATTGATTTAGATGATTATAAATCAAAAATGAATATAATTAATAATACAAAAACAATATGGAAAACTGAAAAAGGTAAGAGACTCGAAAAAATCTTAATGAATTGTAGGTCACAATGTTGGGATTGTCATGAGTGTGAAAATGTTTTTGAAACACGAAAATTTGATTCAGGATTACAAATAAATGCGTACAACTAGAATGGATGAGAATGAAATACATGTAATAGATGATGTGATTTCAAGTCCTTATCAAGATTTAATAGAAAAAAAAGTTCTTTCAAATGAATTTTCATATTATTTTGAAGCGGATATAGGACATATTGATAATAGAGGAGGTGGTAATTTTGGTTTTGGTAATACTGTAAGAGATAATGGAAAAACTTTAAGTTCTTTAGATTTATTATTTCAACCAATGATTCATGAATCATTGCATAAGATAGGTCGTAAAGTAGCTTACATCAGACAAGGTAGAATTTTTATGATTACTTCAGGTACTCCTGAAAAACAAGATGTTTATCATGTAGATGTGCCAACTTATCACATTGTTGTTTTATATTACGTTATCGATAGTGACGGTGACACGATTTTAACCGATAAAATTCACGATGAAAAACTAAATCCAGAAAATTTAAATTATTCTAGTTTTTTTGAACCAAATCAACTCAAGCCCTTTAAAAAAATAACTCCTAAAAAAGGTAGAGTAGTAATGTTTAATGGATTAAGATATCATTGCTCTTCACGTCCCAGTAAGGGTATAAGAGCAGTAGTTAATTATAATGTATTATGATTTATAATATAACGATTGTAGGCGGAGGTAGTTCGGGTTGGATGACTGCGGCCGCTATTGCATATAAATTTCCTGAAATAAATCTGACTCTTATAGAATCTAAAAAAATACCAACAATTGGTGTTGGGGAATCTACTTTAGGTTACATAAATCTTTATATGTCAATATTAGACCTAAAAGATGAAGATTGGATGCCTTATTGTAATGCTACTTACAAAAATTCTATTCAATTCACAGACTTTTATAAAAAAAATTCAAGATTTCAATATCCTTTTGGTAATTTGTATTCTCCTAGAGTGAAGTCAGATGAACCAAATGTTTTATATATTAATGATTATTTTACTCTTAAAAGTGTGAATTCAAATGTTTCGAATCAAGACTTTGTAAGATATTTTAATATCAATGGATTATTGGCAGAATTCAATAGACAAACGTATGATTTTGTAGAAGGTTATAATTTTGATAAAGACACTGCATATCATTTTGATGCAGAAATGTTTGGACAGTTTCTTAAAAATAAATTTTGTAAAAATATAAAACACATTATAGGAACGGTTGATGAAATAAAAATGAATTCTGAAGGAATAGATTCTATACGAGTAAATGATAAATTTTATAAATCGGATTTATTCATAGATTGCACGGGTTTTAAATCATTGTTAATTGATAAAGTAGATGATGAGTTTATATTTTTTGACAATTTGATGAACGATAAAGCGATAGTATCGAGAATTTTTTATAAAAATGAAGAAGAACAAAAACAAAATGTCAAAAACGTTACGGATTGTAAAGCAATGAATAATGGATGGATTTGGGACATACCATTATGGAATAGAAAAAGCAGAGGCTACGTGTATTCGTCAAAATTTGTAGATGATGAAGATGCTGAAAAAGAATTTAGAAAAGAGACAGGATGTGATGATGATATTTTTTTTGTAAATTTTAAACACGGAATAAGAAAAAGAGCATGGGTAAAAAATGTTTTATCGGTTGGACTGTCATATGGTTTCATAGAACCATTAGAATCAACAGGTCTTTTTTCTACTCATGAAAACATTATTAGATTTTTGCAAATTTTGGAGACATCGAACAAAGAAGTTAATTTAATAGAAAAACAAATTTTTAATAATCATTTAAAATTGTTTATGTTGGATTTGTCGGAATTTGTTTCAGTTCATTACGGGTTTTCCAGAAATCGACATACTGAATACTGGAGACATGTTACTGAAAAAGTTAGTTATGATATTGATTATGACAAATATTACTTAAATAGTATACAGTTTATGTCAATGGGTTTTAGACAAAATGTTTATGAGCCTCCTTTAACCGATGGCGGTACAATTTACATATTAGCAGGTATGAACCAAAATTACATAAACATTGAACGATTAAAATTTAATAAAGATAAAGTATTGAATAAACAAATAGAAAAAAAAGTTTATGACAATTTTAGACGAGCTATAAATGATAGAATAGAATTGGTCAATAGTTTTCCTTCTTCTTATGAATTTTTAAAAGAAAATGTTTATCACAAAAAATAATATAATAGGTAAAAATTATAAGAATCATTTAGAGAATGTTTTGTTGAATGATGATTTATGGGGCTATCTAAAATCAGTCGTTAGACAAGATTTGACTGAAAATGATGAGAGTTTTGCTTTTACTATTTTTAGACATGAATTATTAAATTCAAATACGTTAACAAAAGAACCGTATCTTTCTTTATTTTGTGGTTTAATATGTAATCTTTGTGAATCGTTTGACGTTACCGATGATATGACATTATTGAGAATAAGAGCAGGAATGTTTTTAAGAAAAGATAAAAATATTATACACACACCTCATGTTGATTTTAATCATGACCATTCATTCATTTCAAATCATTTTAATATAATATATTACTTTAACACTACTAATGCACCAACCTACCTATATAAAGAAACTCAAAAAGATTTTTTAAGCAATGTAGATTTTCAAGAAGACCCTCATATATTTGCATCAAAATATAATTTTACTAAAATAGATGAAAGTCTTTGTTTAGAAAATACGGCCATCAAATTTGATGGTAATAATTATCATTCTAGTTCTTCTCCGACTGATTCACAATATAGAATAACTTTAAATATTAATGTAACTAAAATGTAGTTTAGAAAACATAAATAATAATATGACAACAACTATTAATAGTACTGCCGTAACAGTCACTTCATCATCATTAAATTTTGATGCTACGAATATATCAGGAACCTTTACTGATACAATTATTTTTCCTTCTGGACATATAATTCAATCTACAACTCAGCAATATGCAGTTAGAACTGTAGTCGCAAATGAAACTGCTAAAATTTTTGAACATAGTATAACTTTAAAAAGACCTAATAGTAAATTATATATTGATTTAAACACATGGATTAATAATTTTAGTGGTTATGTCGATAACGATATTGCTATGGCAGTGGGTTGGAAAACAGGAGCAATTGCTACTACTTCAGGCGCTTATAATAGTGCAGTAATAACAAATAGTATGAATAGACAAGAGGTGGATGGATTGGATTCTTTTTGGTGTACTGATACTGGACCTACTGGAGGTCAAGGTGGACAATATTGGGCCGAACAGAGGTCTTTTAGGTCAGTAATAGACATAGGAACACAAACTGCTGGTACCGTAATTCAAGTTGCTTTATGGGTTTCTAGTGACGGTAACGGAGATGACTATAGAATAGGAGGAGCATATAGTCCTAGCTTGACAGACTCTGGAGGAATGTCAGCAATTACATTAATGGAAATCGCCGAATGAGTATGAAAACAAATCCTAAATGGTTAAAAATGGAGGCAATAGAAGAATTATGTAAAGGGTGTTCATATTCATATGAAGAACACTCAGATACTTTGAATTGGTCACTAAAAAATAATGTAGAAAGGCCGAGTGATGAGTCCATTGAATTAAAAAGACAAGAATTAATATCATCGTATCCAATAAAAATCTTGAGAGAGCATAGAGATAGACTATTACAGGAAACGGATTGGTGGACTTTAAGAGAATCAGATGGTGTCGTAATGACACAAGAACAAAAAGATTATCGTAAAGCATTAAGAGATTTGCCATCGACTGCAAATCCTGATGTAGATGATAGATTAAAACTCATCAATGTATCATGGCCAACGAAACCGGAGTAAAATGGTATCAACGATTGCAGTAGACAAGATAGAAACCGTAAACGAAACTCATGTTGACATGTCGGCAGGAATATCAGGTAGTATAAATCTGAATGGCTCTATTAGTGGTGCAACGACTGCAAGTATTAAAGCACCAGGAATGATTATACAGACACAAGGAACATCATTTTCAAATAGATTTACTTTTGACCCGGATGGAACTTGGACCGAATGCGGAAGCGGAGCACTTTATCCTTGGAGGGTAAGTATTACTCCTACCAGTCTTACAAATAAATTGTTTATGCAATTACATCTTTTTGCAAATGATACAGGCACAAATGACATATGGAATTGGAAATTAGTCGATATGACAGAAGACAATACCGGTAATACTTTAGTCACACCTAAAGGAGATGGTGCTGGAAGCAGATTCGAAGGACATTTTGCTCATAGAGGTAAATATGATAGTAATGACCCGATAATGCAAAATTACATATTGTACGCAGATATAACAAGAACAACGGCTACAACCTATACATTATGGGGGAGAAATGGAGATGGAGGAGCTCCAATTTATGTAAATTATTCTTCTAGTGATAATGGTTCTTGGGGATTTACCGGAGTTTGTTCTTTTATAATTCAGGAAATACAAATATGACAAGCACTATAAAAGTCGATAGAATTCAAAATCAAACAGGAACTATTCCTTACTTGGAACATGGTTCTTTAAAGAATGTTACCATTGATTCTTCTTGCAGTCTCATTGCAAATCAAAGAATTGTCAACTATACATATTTTACATTGCAAGACTATTATATATCATGTCCCGATTACGCTAACAATAAAGACACCATGGTGCAAATTGGAAGTGAATCGTGGGATGTAACATTGACACAGGATAATTCTGACATTTTAATTCATGGGAGTATACAGTCATTTGGAGGTTTCGATTCACATGGATATTTTGATTTAAGATTTAATGATATATCATGGGTAGGAGCCCAAGATGGTTTGTGGGCAAATCATGAAGCCGCAACTGATAATAAGTACGGATTTACGGTAAATTGGTATCATGATATAGGCGACAATGTAAAAGGTACAACTGTTAATTATAAACCTTTCGTGTCACAATGGTCCAGTACAGAAACAGTTAATATTAATTCTTATGGCTCAGGTAATACCAATCAAATAAGTGCCACTCAATGGATATTCGCAGAGGTAACAAATCAATGAAACATAATCCTAATTATTATCCATTGACCGAATTTGATGCGGTTAGAGAATTAGTTGGGGGTAGTATTTGCTATGCCGGAAGAACTAAAGAATTTATTTTTAGAGATGGACAAACTATGCCTCCTCAAAATGAAATAGATGCAAAATTGATAGAAATGAATGAAGAACGTAACATGAAATTTTTAAGAGTAGAACGAGATAAAAAATTAGCAGAAGTTGATTGGTGGACGACAAAGGCAAATGATACAGGTATCCCTCTAACCCAGGAACAAAAAGATTATAAACAAGCGTTGAGAGATATAACAATTGATGCTAGTCCTAAATTAGAAGACGGACAACTTAAAAATGTAACATGGCCAACAAAACCTTAATAGGAAATAATGGGATTTACAAGCAATACAGATGCACAAATTTCAACAATAAAATCCGCAAATAATATTCAAGTCGTAACTGTTACGGATTCAGGACTAAATGTAAACGGTTCTGTGTCGAGTTCTGATTCAACAATAACGGCAGATACACTTCAAGTTAATGCGATTTCTAATACTGCTTCAACTGGAATTACGTGGGAAAATCCTTTTATTGTTCAAAACGGCAAGAGATATAAAATAGAATTTAAAAGATACGAATATCCACAAACACTTAATGGTCTAAAGGCTTGGATTGATATAAATGATACTGATTGTTGGGACAGAAGTTCTATGTATATTGAATGTCTCGTAACACGAAGAAAATTTTGGGGCTCGTCTGCTACTAGTAATCAATATAATAATCAAAAAAATTCTCATTTCGTTTCAACAATGGCAAATAATAATGTATTAGAAAATATGAGAGTTATAAGAACCGATGGATATAGTAGTAATTCTCAAGGAGGTATGATTTATTGCTATGAACAGAGACCCGAATGGGGTTTAGGAACAAGCCCTTTTACTATGATAGCATGGATATATTCTGAGGCAATGAATGATTATAATTCAATTATAAGTCAGCAACAAAATGTTGCAGGCAGTCATTATGTTATTTGGAGATATAATTCAAGTAATTGGGAATATTACGAACAACAAACAAATGGATGGTCTATTTCTCATAGTCAGGGAGATACGTATCCACTCGGAAAAGGATGGTGTATGGTTTCATATTGGCATGACCCTGCTAATTATAGAGTAAGACAGTACGTACATGGCGCTCATGCTCCAAACGGAGTATATGTTGAAGCGACAAGCAGATTGGTAAAAGTTAATTTAAATGGAACTATGCAGGGTTATCAGATGAGAATGGAGATGGGTACAAGTGCATGGAGTCCGACGGTAGAAGAAATAGGCGGAGATGAAGAAGGGTACTTAGGACCTGTTATGCTTTACAATCGTGCATTAACAGAAAGTGAAATGACAGGTTTGTTTGATTATTATAAACCAAAATTTAGAATATCACAGACATAAAATGAGTCAATTAAAAGTATCAAAAATTACAGGACTAGACGGAAACGAATCTAATGCTCCTGTCAAATTTACAGGAAATAACATAGAGTTTAATTCAAATACTCTTCCTCCTCCAGGTTCTACTGTTCAAACGGTTGTTAGAATGGTAAGGTCTCCTTATACTTACTCAACAGGAGGTGCATATTATGCATATTTTGCGGAGATGGATGCTATGAGAACAAAAATAAAATCGAGATATGATAATAGTGCATTTTTTGTATCAATGTGGTTAAATGGTGAGGCAGGAAGTACTCATGATTGGACGTGGGCACCAGCGAGAAGTTTTGTTGACGTTGCATTTTCAGAGAATGGTTGGCATACAGAATTCTTTACACATAATCCAGGCATAGGAGGTTTGGGTACTCAATGGAGATGGTATTTAGGAGCAGGATATACCAATCCAGGTCAGTATGGCGAATCAGATTATAGTTCAACTCCTGGAGATACTCAACATTTGCACTTCATTGATGCGCCCAGCCAACCAGCAGGTACAAATATATGGTATAAAAATTTTATGATGTCAACAGGAAATCATACGTGGTATCTAAATAGACCAGTAAGTTATACACAATCATCACATGAAACAGGAGTGAGTGGTGTAAGAATAGAAGAAATTGCAGGTCCTGTTGTTAGAACAGAAATAGAAGATGGTATTGAAGAATATCATTTTGGAGACGAACAAATAACAGGAGACAGAACTTCGGCTAATTCGAGTATGACTGGCTTAACTTCAGAAAAAGAGATAATATATCCTTCAAGGAATTCTTGATATGCATTCAATAACTACGATATTACCTCTAATTAGACCTGAAGGTAGATTCAGAATAAAGGGTGATGATTATGATGAATTGATTTGGTTGAGCAACGATGAAAAACCAACTCTTGATGAAATATCAAAAGCCATTATTTCGTACAATGAAATAGAGGCAATGAATAGAGTTAAAATTGAGAGAAATTTTCGATTAGAAGAATGTGATTGGGTTATTGTTAGATATATGGAGGCAGGAGAATCTGTTCATCAAGATTGGATAAACTATAGAAATAATTTGAGAAAATTTCCATCTACCGTATCACCTAGTTTTAATTCAGATGGTTCATTGGCCGAATTAGATTGGCCAACTAGACCTGAAAATTTAATTTTTGCTGATGGTTCTTCAATAAAATTTATCACAAACGAAAAAAGTCATTTTGAAAAAAAATCTGCAAAAGATAAATTTAGAACTGGTACGAAATAATAAATAAGTTAAAGGGATATTAATATGGCAAGTAGGGCATTTACTTCTGCAAATAGATTACTGCAAACTGAAAGAACATTAGAGTCTGGGTCTATTGTTTTTAGAACAAATTCTCAGGTTTTAACTGATAATACTACAATAGATGAAGGAGTTAATGCTTTAGTTGCCGGTCCAATTACTATAAATTCAAATACAGTTACATTAACTGTAAAAGGAAATTTGTCAATCATATGAGAAAACATCCATCAAGAGGTGTCAGCGGAATGCATGTTGACACATTAGGAACTCATGTACACACACAATATATAACAGTGAATACAGATTTACACTGTCAGAATGTTAGTGTGTCTGATTTGATAATGACAAATGAAACTCCTGGTGCTTCTCCGAATATGGTAGATGGCACGACAGGTCATTGGGTTTTTCAAGAGGGTAATGAAGATTTGTTTTTGATAAACATGAAAAATAATAAAAAATATAAATTTGTATTACAAGAAATTGAATAATGTCAAGTAATTTAAAAGTCAATAACATATCTGCACTTGATGCAAATACTGGTGTAACTTTATCAGGTGATGTCTATACAGAAAATCTATTACCTAAAGATGGATATGGTTATCAATTGAGACAAGTCACAAGACATTTTACGTTAACCGAATACAGTTCAGATAGTGGAAACGTTGACCCATATGAAAGATGGCCTGCTTTTAGTTGTATTGCTAATAGTAAAATTCAATTTCATGTGTATATTCCTGTTAGAAATACATATGGCGGTTGGGGTGGTTTCTTTTTTCAACCATTAATCAGAGTAAAAATTAATGGCAGGACTAATTATGAGAGGTGGCACACTCTCGGTGATACAGGACACTCAATTGTTATGGAATCTGGTAATGATGACATAGACCACTTTACCAATTTTTATTGGGTCGACCCTCATCATTTTTACGGTGATATTGTAAGAACGAATGACTTTCTTTTTCAGGTAGAATATGCGGGAAGGTCCCACAGTGGAACCGTATATGTGAATAGTAAAGGTCAAAATGATATAAACAGTACAACTTCTTTTGCTAATGGTACATCGACTTATATTAGTTCAGATGAATTTAATAATTGGCCTTTTATGGCAATAGTATACTACGAATATGCTAGTAAAAGGGGTGTATAATGCCGATGATAGGAAAAGGAGATAATACTTCTCTGACAAATTTTAGAATTTTAGATGATATTTCTAATGATTTTGATGGTATAAAAACTATTTTTCCTTTAAAAGAATCGTCAAAATTAATTACAATTCATACAATTGGTGCAACATTTATTTCTGTAAATAATATTTTATTGACACCCAAAAAAGATTATACATTAGATTCCTCATTACAATATATTGTATTTACAAGTGCTCCTATGGGAGGAGATACTTTTTCAGGTAGATTGGTAGAAACTTCAGGTATAGTAGTTCCTGATAATTCGATAACTCCTGAAAAATTATCTGCCGATGTATATAGACCTGAAAAACAGACAATCGATATCGGCACCGGTAATACTAAGAAAACATTCGCATTAAATGAGGTTCTGAATGACGAAAATGAAATTTCAGTATATGTAGATGGATTATATCAAAGGCCTGGAGAAAATTATACAATAATGGGTGCTACTATAACTTTTGATGAAACTCCTCCTGCAGGCACAGAAATTGATATAGTCTATAACATCGCTAGAACAGGAAGTGCAATAACCGAAGTTACTGATGGTAATTTATCAAATTCAAGAATAAAAAATGATGTTACTAATTTGAGAACGTGTGTGGAAACTTTAAATACTACTGTTGATGGTTTACCTAAAGTGGCTGGAGGTATACAATGGATATTTAACGAACAAATGATGATATCACAACAATGTTCTGTTCGTCCTGATTATTTAGGTGATTGTGAAATAGCTAATGGAAAATGTTGTCTATGGACCGTACCTGCTAATGTTTGTTGTGTTATTTTCGAAATATGGGGCGGAGGAGGAGGCGGTGCTGGAATGACTTGTTGTAATTGTTGTTCTTTTACAGTTCCTGGAGGAGGAGGTAATTATGCTATGAAGTCTATACAGACTTTACCAGGTTGTCAATATACCATATGTTCTGGAGGCACTTATCCTTGTTGTAAAAGTCATCAATGCACGACAGGTCATGGTTGTCCATCTTATGTCGTAGGTTATAATTTAAATAATTTTTGCGTAATGGGCGGTTGTATGGGAATTATGTGTAATGGAGAAGCATGGGCACCTTGCCGTTCCATAATACCGTGTGCAAATAATCCTGATGATAATCACCCTTGCACTTCTTTTGGCGCTGATTTTTCAATTTCAGGAACCACTGGTATAGGAAGTAGCGCTTCAGGATGTCATTGTTATACTCATACTCAACATGCAGGTACCGCTCCTCTTATTGGTCTATCTGGTGTAATACGAGGTATTGAATCTTGGTGTAATTGTGCATGTTTCGTAATAGGTTTTGCTTCAGGCGGATTAGGAGGTGTTTCTACTTATTGTGATAATTATGCAAAATGTTGTGCCGCCGGTACCATGGGTGGTCCAGGGCTCGCAAGAATAACATTTTTTTGAGATAATATGTCAAATATTATAGAAATAGAGTTTACTATAAAACTTCCTGATGTTCATCTAGAGACATTAACGACTAAAGAAAATAAAACTCAAAAATGGTGGTATAAAGGTGATGCAATTTGTTATGCAGTGGTAAATAGAGACAATAATAATATTGTTTCATGTATTGATGAAAAAACTTTGAATAGTGGAAGGCCTATACCGCCTAATTACACTTATATAAGAGTTGATGCTACTATAGAAACTTTAATCGCTTACATATTAAGACCGCCAAAATGGGACGATAGTGAAAAAAATGATGATTATGAATCAGGAAAACTTATAATTGAAAATAGTGTGGATGATATATATCCTGAATTTTCTTACCCGACACCTTTTCGACCAAATCATGTATATGATGAAACCGTAACTTATGACCCATCAATTAAAAGATTGATAGTCACGTTTGCATCTCATCCTCCAACAACATGGGAAATTGTAAGAAGACACAGAGATAGAGTTTTATTTAATAGTGATGGAATGGTTGCTCCTGATATGCCAGAAGACATTAAAAATAAATACACTACATATAGACAAGCACTAAGAGATTTACCCGAAAAACTTTCTCATGTCAGTCCTTGGAGTGCTTTAAATATGTTTCCAAAGCCGCCAAGTGAAATAGGAGAACCGTCTCTTAATATATAATTTTTTGTAATTGAAAGTTTGATATGAAAAAACGTTCCAAAGTTTTCTTTATAAATGGAGGAGCAGGTAGAGTCGTATGCTCCATTCCTGCATTTGAAAATTACATAAAAGAATCAGGTGATACTGATTTTGCAATTGTGGCCGAATCAGGCTATGAAATATATACAGGTCATGAACAACTTCATGATAAAGTTTATAGTCCATTTCATAAAAATCTATTCAGAGATGTCATTAAAAATCGTGACATTATTCAACCAGAACCATATAGAATAAACGAATATTACAATCAAGAATGTTCTCTTGCTCAGGCATTTGACATGGAGATAAATCATCTCGATTCCCCAAGAGAATTACAAACACCCTCGATACCATTGTTTAGAGATGAGATAGCAAATGCTATTCAAATGATTGAAGAAATAAAAGAAAAATCAAATAAAGAAAAAGCAATTGTATTTCAACCATTCGGAAGAGGTATTAGACAAGTAAAAGATGATTTGATAGATGATTCTTATAGGTCGTTAGAATTAGAAAATGTAAAGAAACTCGTAGAATATTTAAGAAAAAAATTTGCAATAATTTTAATGACTGAAATACAATTTCCTATTTCACATGATGAAAAAAATCCTGTAGCATTACCATCAATACCAAATATTAGAACTTGGGCCAGCGTCATAAAAATGGCCGATTATTTTTTAGGTTGTGACTCTATGGGACAACATCTGGCAAAAGCAATGGGAACAAAATCCACGGTTGTGATTGGTAGCACTTTTCCTATTAATGTATCTTATCCTAATGATGATTTAATTAATATTGTTGATATAGGTCTGAATAGACGTACTTATGTTCCTTTAAGAATAACAGACGGAACAGAAGAAAGTAGAAAAAATGAAAACATTATGTTTATGAATAAGGAAAATATTAAACAAGTATATGATTCGATTGAGAGTTTTATTTGATGATAAAAAATATAATTGATGAAAGAAAGATTTTTAAAACTAGCCAAAAAATAAAAACAAATCTTTTAAAATTCAATTCGGTTAAAGTTTTAGTAGTAGATGATTTCTATGAAAATCCTCATGAGGTGAGAAAATTAGCACTAGACATTCCAGCATCGTCAAATTTAAGAATACGAGGCAACAACCCTGCTTTCAGGGTGAACGCATTTTATGAATTTTTTGATTTATATAAAATTTATGATGAATTGGCTCGTGAATATTTTCCAGAAATAATGAAAAATTATATAGATTCATTCATGAAAATGAGTTTTATGAGAGCAACGTTCATGGTAAACGTGATGCAGAGTACAAATTTACCCGCCATTACACCACATATAGACAATCCTAGTGGAATAAATTTAGCATCTGGTATATATCTTAACACGGAAAATGAATGCAATGGCGGAACTAGTTTTTATGAATATAAGAATGAATCATTAGTTAAAGAAAATATTGGTATTGTACCTAAAGAATATGTTACAGATAGTGTAGGTGATTGGAAAATGATTGGTATTGTTAACATGAAATTTAATAGAATGATTCTGTATAATCAATCAGTGTTACATAGTGCATATGTTAAACCTGGTATGTTTGAAAAAAATTTATATAGAATAAATCAACAATTTTACATTTAAGGTTTAAATAATGAAGACTGGATATATTGCAGGTATTACAAGAGGACATAATGCTGGAGTTTGTTTGTTGAAAGATGGAGAAATTGTATTCTCTATTGAAGAAGAAAGATTATCTAGACAAAAATATGATGGTGGTCCATTCGCATCAATTTATAAAATTTTAGATTACACAGATAAGATTGATTTTGTGGCCGTTGCTCATACTCAACCGGAAAGTAGAGGTAATGATTTTACCGGTGAAGAAATTTATTATGCGTTATTTAGAAAGTTAAAACTGATTGACAGTTATGAGCAATATAGAGATTTACACACTCAACATCATATGTTACATGCGGCCTGTGCTTTTTACAATTCAGGTTTTGACGAAGCGGTTGCAATAATAATTGATGGCGCAGGAACCTTTGTTCAATCAAATTTTACAGGTGAAGAAAATACTATTTGGGAAGTTGAAAGTATTTTTGAATGTAGTTATCCATCAGAATTTAAACCTAAATGGAAACACTTTGGGGGAAGAGGACCTTATCTATCTTTGATTAATTACGATGAAGAAACTGATTTTGAAACCATAGTAGATGATACAGGAGGAATAGTAAAGGCGTATGAGGCCGTTACTCACTATTGTGGATTTAATTTTATAGAAGCTGGAAAAACAATGGGTTTATTTCCTTATGGTAAAGATAATGATAAAATACCTGATGTGTATACTAATTTTAATAATTTATCTTCATGGTCAACCTCAAATAGAGAATTGATTATACCAAATTATCCAAACGGAGCATTTGTCAATTTTCAAAGGTTTTCTGAATTAAATGTTAATGAAGATGAAGAAGACCTTACACGATGTCAAAATAGAAGAGATTTAGCATATAAATTACAAATACAATCTCAAGAAGAGTGTTTAAAAATTATAAAAAAAGGTATTGAAAAAACAGGTATAAAAAATGTAGTATTCTCTGGAGGATATGGATTAAATTGTGTGGCAAACTATCATTATTTAAATCATTTGAAAGGAGTTAACTATTATGTTGAACCGATTTCAAATGATGCAGGAACCGCTATGGGAGCCGCAAAATATCTATATCATTTAGAAAACAAAAGTTTTAAAAAATCAACCTTAAAATCTTTATATCATGGACCAAAATATGATTACTCAAATATCGATATAAAAAATAAATCAGAAAAAAATTTTGAATTACATGAATGTGATGTGAACGATATTATTGACCTGATAGAATCTGAAATTATAGTCAGTATATTTCAAGGTAGGTCAGAAAATGGTCCTAGAGCGTTAGGAAATAGGTCTATATTATTTGACCCTAGAGTTAAAAATGGAAAAGACATTGTGAATAAAATTAAAAGAAGAGAATATTTTAGACCGTTTGCGGCCTCAGTTTTAATAGAATATGTTCATGATTGGTTTGATTTAAGAGGAATGAAAGAATCTCCGTATATGATGTATGCCGTAGATTGTTTAGAGGATAAAAAGAAAATGATACCTTCTGTCATACATGTTGATGGAACATGCAGAATACAAACTGTGAGCGTTTTTCAGAATAAAAATTATCATGATTTAATAAAATGTTTTTATGAAAGAACAGGCGTTCCACTTTTATTCAATACTTCATTTAATCTCGCTGGAGAACCTTTAGTCGAAACAATAGATGATGCCCTAATGACATTGAAAAATTCAGATTTAAAATATTTGTATTTACCGGAAAATAAAATATTGTTGAGAAAAAAATAAAATGTTATATATTTTTGGCGATAGTTTTGCACAAGACTATGATTATAAAAACTTTACGCCTTGGTTTAAAAAATTATCAAGTGATTTGAATATTGAATATGAAAATTATGGACTTCAAGGTTCAGGTCCAGAATATTCTATGATTAAATTTAGGTCTATAGAAAATAAATTAAATGATGATTTTGTTGTAATGATGCTATCTGACCCTCAACGGGACTATCATTCAGAAGACAATCCTATGAGTTTAAAAAATCTGATGCTTACTGTGGATAATCAAAACACACAAATAAATTTAAATAATCAACTAAATTGTCGTGATGATAATATCAAAAATATTCTTTATTTAAAATATATGGCAAAACATTTTTATAAAAACACAAAATTTTTTGTAAATGTCATATGGAAAAATCATATTGTTAATTCTCAATTTATTATGAGTGAAGATAATTTTTATTATTGCGACTGCGATTTGGGTAGCATTTGGCTTGAGGAGTATGAAATGGATGTTATGTATAATGTACCATTTGGTAAAAATACTTTAATGAAAAACGGTAAAGTCGAAGCAATAATTGAAGATAACAGATATAATCATATGAGTCAACGAACACATGATACTCTATCTAATCTGATATATGATTTTTTTGTTAATCAAAAAATGCCAAAAAATACTAATAATATGTTTGAGAAAAGATTTCTCAAAACTACCGATGAACATTTAAGAGTTATTCAAGAAAAAGAGTTTGTATATGAATAAAAAGATAAATACTTATTATTCATAATTTAATAACTCTAAAAAATGTCAATATTAGCAAACACATTCGTTATAATTCCAAGTAGCCCTTCTTCTCCTGTTGATGGACAACTAATAGTTGACCCTACATCAGGTTTACTAGGAATATATGATTCAAGTCTTGGAGCAATTAGACCAAATTCATCTTCAGGTTCATCGGGCAGTTCAGGCTCATCTAGTTCAGCAGGTTCATCAGGAAGCTCAGGTAGTTCTGGTTCATCAGGTTCATCTGGTAGCTCAGGCTCATCTGGTTCGAGCGGTTCATCAGGTAGTTCAGGTTCTTCTGGTTCATCAGGTTCTTCGGGAAGTTCAGGGTCTTCGGGCAGTTCTGGTTCGTCAGGTTCAAGCGGTTCATCTGGTAGTTCTGGCTCATCAGGAGTAAGCGGAGTTCATTTGGCTTATAATTACTCAGATGCTGGAAATGGAGGTTTTCCAGGAGTTGGAAATATAGAATTTGACAATACTACCGATGCAAATGCTACTGAAATTTCTATTCATCCTTATGACAGAAATGGCACAGATTATGAAGATTTTTTAGATTCTTTAGATGATTACGGTTCTCCCAATAATATAGGATTAATTACTATACAATCAGCCTCCAACCCTTCAAAAATTGCAATTTATAAACTTACAGATAAACAAAAACGGTCTGCTTTTGGAACCGAATGGTTTGAATTTGGTGTTTCTTCAGTTCAAACAACAACTGATTTTACAAACGGCGAAACAGTCAATTTGTTATTTAATTTATTTGGTAATGATTTGCAAACTTTACAGAGTAATATTGTTCCTGATGCGGATAATACAAGAGCATTGGGAACATCATCGAAGAGATTTACTACACTACATTCGGCCGCATTAAATACGGGCGATATTATAATGAAGAATGAAAATGGTCATTTTACTATAGATGAGCAAGATGATTTCATTAGAGTATATAATCATAAAACAGGAAAATATTATAAACTTTTAATGGAAGAATTATAAGTGGCCATACTTGCAAAAAAATTAGTAATAAGTCCAGGTACTCCTTCAAATCCTCTCGATGGTCAACTTATCGTTGATGCTACTACAGGTCAATTAGGAACCTATGACACTGCCACGAGTGGTGTACAACCTACGACATCATCTGGTAGTTCAGGTTCATCAGGTTCTTCTAGTTCTTCAGGCACATCAGGCTCATCTGGTGCTATGGGCTCGTCTGGCTCAGGAGGTAGTTCAGGTTCTTCTGGTTCTTCTGGTTCGTCAGCAACATCAGGTTCTTCTGGTTCGTCAGCAACATCAGGTTCTTCTGGAAGTTCAGGTGTAAGCGGAAATCATTTTCCCTATCGATATGATAGTTCAGGTAATGGTGGTTATGCATCAAATGGATATATTGAATTTAATAGTACAACCGATTTTAATTCTACTAAAATTAGTATTGGTCGAGCAGATAAAAATGATAATGATTTAAATGATTTTTTAGATAGTATTCAGAATTATGGCTCAAATAATAATATTGGATTAATTACAGTTCAAGAAGCCCACAATCCAAATAAAACAACTATTTTTAAAATTACTAATCATCAAAGAAAAACCTTATTTGGTGATGTTTGGTATGAACTCGATATATCAAATGTTTTATCTGCACAAGATTTTTCACACAATGATGATGTAAATGTTTTCTTTGATTTTTTTGGAATTTCTACATCCGGAAGTTCTGGTACAACCGGTTCTTCAGGTTCTTCAGGAGTTGATTCTTCATCGGGTTCATCGGGTACTACAGGTTCATCAGGCAGTTCAGGCTCATCTGGTTCATCTGGTAGTTCAGGCTCATCTGGTTCATCTGGTAGTTCAGGAACAACTGGTTCGAGCGGAAGTTCAGGAACAACTGGTTCTTCGGGAAGTGCAGGTTCAACGGGTTCATCGGGTTCATCTGGCCAAGATGGTGACAGATATTCGACTACATCATCCACATCATTATCAATATCAACTGGTAGTAAATCTTTAACTATCGGAACAAATCTCTCATATTCTATAGCACAAAGTATTATTATTGCATATGATGATAATAATTTTATGGAGGGTTCTGTAACATCTTACAACCAAATATCAGGTGCCATTGTAGTTAATATTACTACTATTTCAGGCAGTGGGACTCAAGCATCATGGTCTGTTAATTTGGCAGGAGCATCAGGAGGAGATGGCACGTCTGGTTCATCAGGCACTTCTGGTTCATCGGGCGTTAATGGTTCATCAGGTTCATCGGGTTCTTCTAGTTCTTCAGGAACGTCAGGTTCTTCAGGAACGTCAGGCTCATCCGGTTCATCTGGTTCATCTGGTTCTTCAGGTTCTTCAGGAACTTCAGGTTCATCAGGTTCTTCAGGTTCATCAGGTTCTTCTGGGTCATCTAGTTCATCGGGTAGTTCAGGTTCTACAGGAACATCAGGTTCTTCTGGTTCTTCAGGTTCTTCTGGAGCAACAGGTTCATCTGGTTCAAGTGGTAGTTCAGGTTCGTCTAGTTCATCAGGAACATCAGGTAGCGCCGGAATATCAGGTTCTTCTGGTTCTTCAGGTTCTTCTGGAGCAACAGGTTCATCCGGTTCAAGTGGTAGTTCAGGTTCATCGGGAAGTTCAGGTTCGTCTAGCTCATCTGGAACATCTGGTAGTTCGGGTTCATCTGGTAGTTCGGGTTCATCTGGTTCTGATGGACAAGATGGTGATAGGTATAAAGCAACTTCAACTTCAACATTAACCATAGGAACTGGAAGCAGAAGTTTGATAGTTCAAACAGGTCTTGCGTATTCAATTGCACAAGGTGTAATAATAGCATACGATACATCCAATATAATGGAAGGCGATGTTACGTCTTACAATTCTAGTAATGGTCTTCTGGTAGCGGATATCACATCAACAGTAGGGAGTGGACAATATGCTTCTTGGTCAGTGAATTTATCTGGAGCAACTGGTGGCGATGGAACATCTGGTTCATCTGGTTCATCCGGAGTAGACGGTTCTTCAGGTTCTTCAGGTGTTGATTCGTCTTCAGGTTCTTCTGGTTCGTCAGGTTTAGGTTCATCAGGTTCTTCTGGTTCGTCTGGTTCATCAGGAACGACTGGTTCATCAGGTTCTTCAGGCGTGGATTCGTCTTCAGGCTCTTCTGGTTCATCAGGTTTAGGTTCTTCAGGTTCTTCTGGGTCATCAGGTTCTTCTGGGTCATCAGGTTCAAATCCTATTGCCAGAATTTACACTATAACGGCGGCCGGAGGAGCATTTTATGTAGATGGAAATATTAGAGAGTCGCTTGAAATTTACAAAGGATTTACCTACAGATTCGACCAATCAGACAATTCGAATTCTACTCATCCATTTGCTTTATCAACAACATCTAATGGTACATGGGGCGGAGGTTCAGCTCTAGGGTCTTCTGACGGATTTACTTATGTCGGAACGCCAGGTTCAACTGGAGCATATGCTCAATACGTGGTACCCCATGATGCTCCCTCTACAATATATTATTATTGTGTAAACCATTCTGGTATGGGCAGTGATATCACTATTACTCATTTACAATCAGGTACTTCAGGTTCTTCAGGAACCGGTTCTGGTGGAGGCGGTTCGGGTTTCGATTATAGAAATTTAGCAACAACTGCATATAGAGTAACAACAAGTGGAAGTGCATATGTATTGAGCCTTCCAGATGGAACCGCACTGTCTGGTACAAATCCTAGCATTAGAATAAAATCAGAACAAACAATATGTTTTTATCTAGAATCTATTGGAGGACATCCATTTGCTATTAGAAGTGCATCAGGAAGTTCTAATGATTACAATACAGGTTTAATACATTTTGATGGAACATCAACTTATGTAACAGGCTCATCTGCACAAGATAAAACTTCTGGATATTTATTTTGGACTCCTCCACAAGCATTAGAAGGAACTACTTACAAATATCAATGTGCCAGTCACTCTAGTATGATAGGTAATATCGAAATAAGTAGTATAGAGGGAGGTTCTTCAAGTTTGCAGAGCAGAGCAACGGCATCTGCTACAACAAGTTCTATTGCTAATGATGTTGCCGATGATATATCGGTAACTGGTTATAATTCATACGCATTACTTAAAGTTGAAACTGATAGGGCCGCATGGGTCACGATTTATACTTCATCATCGGCTAGAAGTTCTGATTCATCTAGGGATATAAATACAGACCCAGAACCTGGAAGCGGAGTTATTTCAGAAGTAATAACTACAGGTGCTTCGACTCAAATTTTATCTCCAGCAGTTATTGGTTTTAATGAATCTACTAGTGATAGTGGAACCATTTATATGAAGGTAGTAAATAAATCAGGTTCTACTAGCACAGTTCAAGTCACATTAACATTAGTTAAAATAGAGGCCTGATGTCAGAGAAAGAATACATAGTTTCTATTGAAAATCATAATGATTTGGAACAATTTTACGATGAAATGGAATCAAATAAATCTACGGAACACATACCAGAAAAAAACTTTCAAGTTTTAGATAGAAGAGAAATAAGTCGTAATACTCACTATATCATGACTGATGAAGAAGCCTCACAAATAAGAAATGACCCTAGAGTTATAGCGGTAGAAGAACCTCCGGAAAATAGAGGTATTAAAATTGAACCTTCCTTCGAATGGGATAATACAATACACTTTGATAGAGGTACTGCTACTAACGATAAAGTTCAATGGGGTATTTTAAGATGTTATACTGGAGAATCATCTACGGATGAGTATGTAGATTCTACTACTACATATTCTACTCTCAATACTGGGCATGAAGAGGGAGAAAATGTAGATATAGTTATCGTAGATGGTCATATTGATGCTAGTCATCCTGAATTTGCAGTAAACAGAGATGGTACTGGAGGTTCAAGAGTTGTACAAAGGACTTGGAAATCAGGATATTCTTATAGCGGTGGAAGTTCAGATGACAATGACCATGGAATGCATGTTGCCGGAACCGCCGCAGGAAATAGACAAGGATGGGCCGTTAAATCAGATATCTATAATATTAATCCTTATGATGGTCAATATGGAAGTTCAACTTTATTTGATGCTATTAGAACTTTTCATAGTGAAAAAACTAATGGCGACCCAACAGTGGTTAATAATAGTTGGACGTATGTTAGATATGATACCCTACCTATTAGTCAAGTATCTTATCGAGGAACCTCCTATTCTAATGTAAATAGAACCGATGCTCAAGACTATGGTATATATTGTCCAAATACAACTCATTGGAAAGTGTGTTCTACTCAAACGGCCGCTGATTTAGATATTGCTGATGCTATAAATGATGGTATTATAATAGTGGGAGCAGGTGCTAATTTTAATATGAAAATAACTCGGGATACATCAGACATTGATTACAATAATAATTTAACAGATGGTGGTAGTACAACTTATTATGCTAGAGGTGGTTCTCCTTGTCATACAGATGATGCTATATGTGTAGCGGCAGGCGGTTATGGATACACGGGTAGCACTTATAGAAATGATATGAAACCATCTTTTAGCAATAAAGGTCCTAGAATGGATATATTTGCTCCTGGTCAATTTATTATGAGTTCAACTAAAAACACTTCCTATGGTGTTACGGATAATAGAAATACTAGTTATAAACTAGCAAACATGTCTGGTACCAGCATGGCATCTCCTCAAGTCGCAGGAATATTGGCCTGTGTGGTTGGAGTATATAGAGATTTTAATCAGGCAGATTGTTTAGACTGGTTAATAACCACTTCGACCAAAGACCAAATACATGATTCAAATTCATCAGACCAAGATGATTTTTACAATTTAATGGGTGCTCCTAATAGATATTTGCATTTTAGAAAAGAAAGAAAATGGGGTGGTCATGTATGGCCTGATGTTGACAGAAGAAAAAGAGACCCACATTCAACTTCTAACAGACAAGTTTTTCCTAGGGTAAAGAGAAATTACAATGGATAAAAATTATCATTTAAGAAAACGCCGTGTATTTTTCATCAACGAGAAACTAGAAAAAGAACTAGGTAGTGATTATACTTTTGATGGAATACATATTATAAAGAACAATAAAGTGTTAAAAGAATGTTCAGTCTGGGAAAAGAAAGTAATATTAAAAATTTACGATGAAGCATTAGAAACTCATCCTAGGATAAAATACGAATAATGTCTAAATTATTTACTGACGAAATACAAAAAACAGGACTTTATAATAGACCAATACAAGTAATCAATGCCGGTCTAAACATGGCTTTTGCTGAGGCAACTGTAACGAATTTTGATGGATTGGTAGAGGTAACTCTTGATTTATCATTGGGTAATTATTTTGTCTTAGATATGAATAAATGTAATAGTGATGTAAAAGAAATAAATCTAATAAACTCTCAAAATAGTGCGTTTAATAGTTTTGTATTGGAAGTTCATCAAGTTAAATCTGGAACACCGTTATACATCGATTGGTCAGTAATGACTAGTTTCAAATGGTCCGAAGGTGTGCAACCTATATTAAAAAATACTTATAATTCTGTTGACATATACAGTTTTATGAACGTTGGAGGATACATTTATCTTACTCAAGAAAATGATACAGATAGATTAAATGACACCGATTATGCGATAAGACTAGAAGACGATGAAAGTATTATTACAGAAACATTTACAATGTCCTATGTTATAGGAGCAATTTTATCAATAGATGCTCCATATCATCAATCATTTCAAACAAGAAATTCGACTGCATACGGAGTTACAGGAAATCAATATACATTAACACCTGGACACGGTATAGGTAAAAATGTAATGAATTTTGGAAGGTCTCAGAATAAATTTAAATTAAATGCTAATATTGATTATCCAGGAAACTCACCTTATAACAATGCTTATTTGAGAGTGACCTCATGGACAGATACCCAAGTTTTAAACTCGGGAACAGTTAATCCTGGACCAGGTCTTACTCCTAATTCCTCTTTTATTGCCACCACGACCGTTGGACAAGATGGCTCGTTAGTTCCATTTAATACACCTACAGAATTACAACCTTTGTTTGACGGTTCAGGAAACGGTGTTCCTGCAAATGGATGGATTGAGGGCGAATATAATAAAAGAGATTTCATTATTTGGGATTATACGAATACGAGTGCTATTAATGACACAAGAGCAAAAATCAACTTAAACGATGTGCGTGTAGATTTTGATACATCTACAGGTGTTCATGAAGGAGGTTCTGATGGATTATATAACGTAGTAGGATATCAAATAAACTACAATGACGGTAATGGCTATCAAAATAAAGATGTCAACACCGTTACAACAAATTGGGTTTCTAAATATGATTTTGAAAAAATATATGAAACTTTTTACTTACAGAGAGAACATCCTACGAAAATATTTTCAGATGGAAACGGAACAGATTTTGCTTTTGAATGTTTGTTATCAGGAACACAAAGTTATACCTATTCAGGAAATTCTCAAACATATGGTGAAGATTTAACTATAGTTGTTCATTATCCTGGTAAAAATTTTACAATAGATGAAATTATAACAATTAAAGGTTCATTGCTTGGCGGAGCTGATGATACTGATGACATATTAATTAAAGTTAAAAATCTGACCGGAACAATTTCTCAGATAAATTTGAAAACAGGAGGGTCAAACTATTCATCGGGTCAGTATCTTCATTTTAGTAATGAAATTTACTACGATGACCCCAATTCTTCAAGTTATATTTTAGGTAATTTGTTTTGTGTGGACCAAAGTGTATCTTCAGGCGACTTATTTGACACAAGAAGCGTGATGTTAAAAATATCTCAAGCAAATGATGTATATAGAATTTCAGGAAAAACACATCCTACATATGCTGATTCTAAACCCACCATAACCGTTCGCAAAAATAGAACATACGTTTTTGACTTTTCAGATTCTTCTTTCGTCACACAGGGAGGACACTTATTTTATCTCTCTCTATATGATAACGGAGATGATGGAGGAGGCCATAATAACGCATCTGTATATACAAACGGTGTGACTTATTCAACCGAAACACCCGGAACGGCAGGTGCAAAGGTTACATTTAAAGTTCCTAATGATGCGCCAAATACATTATACTATTATAATATCAATACATCAAATGCTGGAGGAACGATTAATGTTATAGAAGATGATTCAGGAAAAGATTTTATGTTATTGGAAAGTTCCAATGTATATTCATCTGTTGTTGGACAAAATTTTTCAACAGGCTCATAATGATAACGTTAAGTCATTTAGGTGGTCCTTCTAGAAAATTTGTAGATATAACTTTACCAGGGACCCTAGGTAATGACGGATTATATGCTCATGGTTTAGGTGGACCCGATACGCATAAAAACATTTATGCTGATGTTGTATTGACAAGAAAAGCAGGTGATGACGTTATTGAATTAAGATTTAGGCATTTAAATGTGACTTCTCCCACGGCAGGTTCTTCGACTGGACAATTAAAAGATTATTTCACTTCAGTTACATATGAGACTGGTCTATTTGGAGCTCAAAACATTAATTTTTATATACCTCAAGGCGCACAATTAGTACCCTCTTACTTGACTGAATATCAGGATTCTTTGGCCAGACCCTCTCAGGCTAAACACTTTTCCGCGGCCGCTCTCACTATAGATGCTGAATCATTTGAAGGTTTAGGTAGATTTTTTCATATAAACGTATATAATAGTGGAATTATTTTAGGAGCAGGAGGTGACATTGCTCAAAGAAGAGTATGGTCCTATAAAGCGTTTGTAGCACCTGAAGAGGGGTTTTCTTCTCCAAATGACCATAGGCCTTTTTTTATGCCTACTCAAAGGCCTGATGGTGGAGGTAGAAGAATTGTACCATCAATTGATGGGGGTTCAGTATATGGTTATAATGACATGGGATATCCTGCTCATGACCATGGAGGAATGTTTAAACAATATGCTGGATTAGAAGGTAATAGTCAAAAGTTAGGTTCAATAGGTTTACCTACAGACCCGATAATAATTAGAGGAAATCTTACTCATGTACTATTTCGTTTATACAATAAATCGACAGGAGAAATAAAAGCAGGAGGAGGCGCTGGCGGAGGCGGACCTGTTGAAGATATCGATATATCAACTTCTAACAATGACGCTTTTAATTATGTCACAGAAGGTGCTGGACAGTGGAGTGCTTCCATACCATACGACCAATGGGAGACTAATGGAACATTTGGAGGAGTCGTACATAATTTTGCATCACAATATGCAAGCTCTAGGGCTCCTTATAGACCAATGATAGGAGGAGGATTTGGTGGTTGGGGTTCAGGTTGGCATTATCATTATGGAGCTGATTATGAATATAATACTTTAACCTATTATTGGAATTATGAAAGATATAATGCAGGAGGTGGTGCTCCTGGATTAGGAATAAGACTAGATGGTCCATTCGGACATCATAGAACATCATCGACTAATAAAGATAATGTCACGGACACTCATACCTGGGATACCTCAATTAATGGTTCTGCTGGTTTTCATTTGACATTTAGTTATTATCCGGTTTTTTCATGGCTTTCTAACTACAGAGGTTATGAAGCACTTGCATTTTCGGGAGGATATGATGGTAATCCTTATGGAATATTAAATAAAAGTGGTATCCCTGCCGTTGGCGCAGAATTACTTCACGTAAGTTCATCTTCAGGAGCATATTTACCTGGTTCTAATTTATATAGAATTGGTTGGCCAGACAGTAGACACGTAAACGGTTGGGGAGGAGACCCATTTCAAAGTCAAACGGGACCCGCCGAATCTTTTGCTGGTGCGCCAGGAGCAAGTCCTGGTTCGAATTTTCAAAAAAATGCAGGTAGTGGTGGTATTACTACTCCAAATAATTTAGGAGGCAATGGTGCAGATTATGGACAAGACGGTGCTGATGCTACGAATTTAACATATACATATCCTACAGACCGTAGTGTAAGATTTTTGAGAAGTGGAACAGGAGTCGGAGGAAAAGGAGGTAAATCAATATCGGTTAGATGGTTTACTGTTGGCGATTCTAATGGTTTGACAAATCAAAATGCATATGTTGCATCTCCTGAGAGACTTGGTGCTCCTTATGCATTGATTGCTGAAAATAGTGGCACTATTATCGGTGAATCTGACATTCAAACATACACATTAAATTGATAATTATTATAAATAAAATAGAGAATAAATGGTTTTAACGAAGAGTTTTAATGAAAAAATTTAAACAAATTTATAAAAAAAATATAAAAGAACACTTTAATGGAGTTCCTCATCAACATCCTCATTTTCAGATGAATTATAATGATTATGAGGGAAGAATGGCGAAACAAAATCTTTTTAAGCTCCACAAATATAGTAAAGAATTATTTGAGATGTTAGATGACCATGTTGAAATGGAGTCATGGGTTCAAGAAAAAATATCAAAAGCTGCCGATTATATTGGCACAGTCAAGCATTATCTAGAATATGAAATGCAGTTTGGTCCTGAAAAAAATCCTTATCATTCACATGAAGAAGATGATGATATGTATGAAGACATTCATCATATAGATGATTTAATTCCTTTACTCAAAAAAATAGTAAAGGTTCAAGAAAGTCATAAAGTAATTTTAAAAGATAAGATGCATGTGATAATTGAACCAGAAGATGCAAAAAGTCTATTGTTCGCATACAAAGAATTGAGTGAAGAAAATAAGAAAAAATTTTCATTAAAACTTTTTGAAAATAAAAAAGAATTTTGGAACATGATTTCGTTTGCAAAAAGTAGAGTTTAACAATGGCTTGGGCAACAGTTTCAGGTTCAAACAGTATTTGGCAATATGAAAATGGTGCCACCGCATCTGACACATATGCAGATGCACCTGGAACATATTCTGGTGGAGTGAGAACTTATACTAAACCTGGTGGAGGAACACTTAAAACTTATGTTAAGTGTAGAAAAACAGGTGAAACTGTAGTTCGAGGAGAACTTTCTAAAACTTATTATGATGCTCAATAAATATATTGACTAATGGAAATAGAAATAAAAAAAGTTACCAGTTGGTTTGGTCTAAAAGAAAAAAATGGATTAATAGAAAATCCTGATAAAGATAATATTAATAAATCTGATGTTGTTTTAGTTGCCAACAATTCAGGTGAAACTAGAGAAATTATTTTATTCGACTCTAATTCAAAAGAGAAAAAAAGAATTAAAATTACAGATAAACAATCTATCAAATTACAAAAAGAAACTACTGATAAAATTTCAGGTCTAGTTCAATGCATAGGGTTAGTAAAATGAATCAAGAAGAAACAATCGAAGAAGGCAAGAGAGTCTTAACTCAAGTCCAAAGAATGAAAATTGGACAGAGAATGAAAAGACTTAAATCTAGAATGGCCATGTCTCGTAAGAGAGCATTAAAAAGAATGGCATCAAAAGATGTTCTCATGAAAAGAGCAATGAAGTCAGCTAGAATGGATAGATTTAAAAAGTTCTCTCAAGGTAAAATGCCTTCTGAATTAACACCTGGTCAAAGACAGATTATCAGTAATAGACTCTCTAAAATTTCACCTATTTTAAAAAGAATTGCCGTAAGGCTTGTACAAGCCAAAAGAAAACAAGAAATGGCAAGAAAACGTAAAGGTTCAAAATGAAACTAATTACAGAAGTTAATGAAAATATAGAATATCTTGTCGAAGAAGATAAGAGTGGTAAAAAAAATTTATTCATATCAGGTCCTTTTATGATGTCAGAAGTGAAAAATAAAAATGGACGAATGTATCCTAAGGGCGTTCTTATGAAAGAAGTGAAACGATATAACACTGAATATGTCGATAAGAACAGAGCATTTGGAGAACTTGGTCACCCTGATGGCCCTGGAATAAATTTGGAAAGAGTTTCCCATATGATTACTGAACTCAAAGAGGACGGTAACAATGTGATGGGAAAAGCTAAAATCATGGATACTCCATACGGTCAAATTGTTAAAAATTTAATCGATAATGGAGCTCAACTAGGTGTTTCTTCAAGAGGAATGGGTTCTCTAGAAGAAAAAAATGGTGTAAAAGTTGTTAAAGATGATTTTTATTTAGCAACCGCGGCTGATATAGTTGCGGACCCTTCTGCTCCTGAAGCCTTTGTGCAAGGTATCATGGAAGGAAAGGAATGGATTTGGGAATCTGGCGCTTTAGTTGAGATGGCAGTTGATGAAATCAAGAAAGAAATCACTACTGCAACTTCTATTAATTTAGAAAATAAAAAAATTAAAGCATTTAGTCAGTTTCTATCAAAACTCTAAATTGTATAAATATAAACATGAGACAATATTCTCAAGATTTTAAGGAGTTATCATATGTCAGAAAATAAAACTGAGGCTCTG
>MDTA01184547.1_pt1 | contig 37236 bp, 34 predicted proteins | sample 811151 | NCBI WGS metagenome assembly MDTA01 (sample SAMN05326648, study PRJNA326480) | marine metagenome | isolation source: seawater | place: Indian Ocean: South | collected 2010
CATGCATGAGGCACCCCACCGCAAGCGTGACGAACATTGTTCCCATTTTGAGTTTTTCATACATGTTGGCCGCGCGTTTGCGTGCATGAGTGCATTCCTTCAATAACTTCATGACCTCACGATAGCGACGCAACGGGTAAGTCGACATCCAGTAAATCCCCCAGTTCACTACCCGGCGATGTCAGCAGACTCGCTTGCGCCTGATGCCGCCCGCTGTAATAGTGCAGATACAAGTCATGACGGGGGCGCGGTATGCAACCGATCATCCCAGGCGTAGTCAACGACCAGACCATCAGGGCCGTGGGTCCCGACGACACGGCGCTCCGCGCCGGTCAGCTGATGACTGAGTTCGACATCTCTGCTGTCGTGGTCTGCGACGAGCGTGAGCAGATTGTTGGCATCGTCACCGAACGTGATCTCTCGCGGCGAGTCGTCGCCGAAAACCGCACGCCGGGCACCACGCGAGTTACCGACATCATGACGGCCGACCCGCGTGCACTTGCACCAGACGACAGCGCTTTTGATGCGTTGCAAGTGATGCGCAGGTTGAAGATCCGGCATCTCCCCGTGGTCAGCGCGGGCCGGGTCGTCGGTATGGTGTCTATCAGAGACCTGCGCCAGGCCATCAATCACGAAGTCGGCGCTGCCCACCGTGGCGGGGGCATGCGCGGCTGGCTTCGGCGCGCAAGGAAATAGTGCGCGGCTCTGATGCGCTGCGTCGACTGCAAAGCGAAGTTCGACAAGGAGGCAATGGAGGCCGCGGACAATCATTGCCCTGAGTGCGGTCACAAGGTGGTGGCGGTCCTAAAACAGGACGGCGTCTCAGACCTGCAGTTGGACAAGATGGTCAAACAGCTCGCGGGTGAGGACAACTTGCCGATTGTCGCGGGACAACTGGCTTATGCATCCATGAGTCGACATCGCGGGCGATTGCGCGAACTCCCATCATTTCTTTGGACAGCGCTGATCATTGGGATCGTCACCTACCTGATATTCGAGTCATGGGTGGCGCCATTGGTCGTAGTATTAGCAGTAGCCGGCTACCAACTCGTAAAGTCTTCTCCGCCCGGGTTTTCTGATCGGCGACGCCTGTGTGAGAGATTTCTGACCGTTAACTACAACCGCGACTCAACCACTGAGCCCAACGCGCTGAACGATACGCTGGGCAAGGCGTGCACACGCGTGTTGTTCTGCAACAGCGCACCGTTCGTGAAATTCCTCGTTGCCGCTGAATTTGATCTGGTGAACGCGTGCCCGGTCATCGGCCCGGACTGCTCAACCGATCGGTATCCAGGCCTGGGTGAACGATGGCGCAACGACCCATCGATCAAGGTGATTGTAGTCACTGACTACACACCGCGCGGCATCGATTTTTTCGCACAGCTCGAAGAGCTTGTCGAAGACTCTGCAAACGTCCACCACGTTGGCCTTGATGACAATTGGGTTGCGACAATGAAAGCACCACGACGTCGCTCGGTTGAAGAGTTGCGTGGCGCAAAACCAAACGAGGCGTTTGGCCGACATTACGTGGAGCTGTTGGCAATACCGCCCGTGCTGGTGTTGGCAGGGCTCGCGACGTCTCTCGATTCGCTCGCGTTTCCACCACCGACGGAAGGTGGTGGCGAACTCGATCTCGGTTACGAGGACGACTCGGAGTAGGCGTGTCGCATTTCATTGGTGTCACAACCATCAACGCGTCGCCTTTGGGCGCCGATACCAGACATGCGTGCGGCAGGCTCCAGCAGACGTTGAGTCTCCGGCGACACCGGGTTGCAGGAGCCGACACGTGGGTCGCCTACGGCGACGGTGCATCACTCGTCGAGGCTCAGGTCCGAGATCAGACGGACGTCTGCGTGAGCGTAGGCCATACAACCCAACAGTTTTCCGAAGTCCGCGACCTCGGCGAAGCGCTATTTTCCGGCGCCTGGCACGGGATCCCCGACGGACAATTCGCCCTCGCCTATTGCAGTAATCAGAGCGGCGTCATTCTGTTGCGCTCGCTATCGGGCGGTGAACGTCTGTTCTATCGCCGCGACGGGCAACGGGTTTGGTTCGCGTCCAGTCTCAAATGGCTGCTCCACTGCGTGAGGGCCAGAGCCACCGTCAATCCACGTGCGCTCGCGAGCTTGCTGGCTACCGGTCTGCCAATACAGCGTTATGAATCCGCGGTGGATGGCATCGAGGAGGTGCTTGCGGGTCACGCGTTAGTGATTCAAGACGGCCCCCCGGCGCAGCACTTTTTCTGGCGTGGTCTGCTGACACCGCCAGAAGGTGATGTCCAAACGCTCGCCAGACAGTTTAGAGACAAGCTGACGAACGCCATCGAGAAAAGTCAGGGTCGTGAGCGACCCGTAGCCGTCAGCTTGTCTGGCGGCATCGATTCCGCGGCGGTTGCCTGTGTGGCGGTAGACGCATTCGGCGCAGACAATGTTGTCGCCTATACCTACGAGTTTGACGACGTCGCACACGGGAGCGAAACGGCATTTGCCCGAAGCGTTGTAAAACGCCTGGGGATTCGCGCACACCGCGTCTTTCCCATTCGTTTTGATCACTTTCTGGCGGCCATCCCGGAGACTGTATGGCGCGCCGAGAGTGCCACGCACTGGCCCAAAGCATTCATGCTGCTACTGGCCGCGCGGCTGAAGGCGGACGGCTTCAGTCGGGTGTTGAGCGGGTTTGGTGTTGGCAGCCACATGGCCACGCTCGGTGAGATCGAGACACACTTGCAGACCACGCTTAAGCGTAAGGCCTTGCTGCAGTACTGGTCTGCACTTCATCGCCGCAGTTTGGCGCGTTACGGCAATCTGGAGCGCCTACATCCGGCACTCGCGCCCACCAGTGTCCGACTGATGTTTTTGTTGTACCAAACCTTGGAGTCTACACACGCGGTTCGGCAGTTGATGTTCGGGGAGAGCCTGGCGGTCCTGTTAGACGCGCTGGAAGCGACCACTCCACCCAATGGCGCAATAGGGCACACGTTGCGCGACCAGAGTTTTGCCCATCTGCTGTCGTGCATCGACGTGACCCGCTGGGAGAAAGTATTCAGGGAACTTGGCGTAGAGCGGCTGTCTCCCGCACATTTTGCGACGGTGCTTCCCTATGCGTATCTGCCATACCACCCGTCGCCAAACGTGTGGTCATCCAAGCGCATGTTGCGCCCAGGCAAAGAACTGCTCCGCGTTGGGTTCGCCGGCGACATTCCCGACGCAGTACGGCTACGCAAAAAGAACTGGGCAGACGCCATTATCTCTCGCCGCTGGCTGCGCGCCGGCGTGAACTGGATGCGTCAGGTGAGCCCACAGCCGGATGCGTGGCTCCCAGCAGACGTATCGGTACGCGAGAAACTCTTGCAACGCTGGGACAACCGCTCACCACAGGCGACCGTAACCGCGCTGTCGTTTTATGTACGGTTGTTGTTGCAGCGAAAGTTGTTGCAGCGGAACAGTGAACCACCTTCGTGGCAAGAGTTGCTGAGCGCCCGTTAGCGATACGGCAATCGGGCAGCAGGCCAACATCACAACGCGACTACGCTTCAGGAACTCAACTCCGGCGACACGATCAGTCCGGCTCGCACAGCCAACTCATCGCGTTCGTATGTATCCAACCACATCGGAGCGATGTCCGCTGGTAACGCATCGAGCCGCACATCCGTCGGCACAAACTGCACGTTCACCCCGTGCGCATCGAAGATCCGCGTGAGATCGGAATGCCGCAGTCCGTTGATATGTCCACCCCAGCGGCGCACGTAATCGTCGCGAGGCATCTCGTACAGCCCCGCAAAAGGCCGCGGCTTACTCGTGTGGTTGGAGAAATTGACGATGTGTACGTGGCGCGCGTCTTCACGACCAAGTTTTGCCATGACTTCTACCGCACGGTTGAGGTCGCCGATGTGTTCCAGGCAGGAGACGGACACAAAAAGGTCAACGCTACCGGATTCTGCCGAGTAGGACTCCAAGGTCTCGTCAACGAAGCGGGTGCGATCCTGAAACTGCTCCAGCGAGACTTTTGGAGAGCGCGCAAAGTGCGCGGCTGCCGAGTCCAGGGCGCTTGCGAAGAATCTGTCGAGGACACGCTTGTCTCTGAACAGTTCGACGTCCATGCCAGGATCGATCCCCACGTATTGTCTGGCACCACTCGTCAGCATGGCCGGCCCCACGCCGCCCAACTGACCACAGCCAACTTCTACAACACGCGCGCCGGCAGCGAGGCGCCAGAGCTTCGCGGATGACAGTTTGGCGGATGCGAGCGCTTTGTCGAGGATTTCCGCGGAGCGAAGTGGGCGCCGCAAATCCGGGCTGGCCAACAAATCCATGCGCCTTAACGCACGCGTGCGAATGCCCAACTTTGCGCACGCGCGCGCTAACACCTGCGCAGGCGGCATGGTGCCGGCAGCTTTCACCCAAACACCAAGCTTGGCAAGCATAGGCCGCGATCTTCGATTCGCAGCGGTTACAGAGCCGCGACGCTGGCGATCACGGCGTCACATACCTGGTCTGCAGTGGCACCGTCCATGTACGGATGCATGGGGATACTCATTACGCGCTGACATAGTCGCTCTGAAACCGGTAACGAGCCAGGCCCATTGCCGTACGCCTTGTATGCCGTCTGCATGTGCATCGGCATCGGGTAGTAAACCGCAGACGGTACGTCACGCTCCTTCAGTGCCGCCGCCAGGGCGTCGCGCTCGTCATGTTGAATCGTGTATTGGGCCCAGGCGCTGCTTGCCCCGTTCGGTCGATACGGGACGGTTACAACATCAGCCAATCGAGCGTCGTAGTGTTTTGCCAACTGTTCACGCGCGCGCAGTTCTTCATCAAAGACTTCGAGCTTCGCCAGCAGGATCGCGGCTTGCATGGTGTCCAGTCTGGCATTGAGACCAATGCGCACGATGTCGTACTTACCCTCGCCCTTACCGTGCGCTCGTATGGACCTCGCACGCGCCGCCACATCGTCATCATTCGTAAACATGGCACCACCATCGCCATAGCCGCCGAGCGGCTTGGCTGGGAAGAAGCTGGTGGCAGTAATGTCCGCCAACGCCCCAACGGGCGTGTCGTTAGCATTGGCACCAAAACTCTGCGCCGCGTCACCTAGCACCAGCATCCCGTGAGCGCCGGTCACCCGGCGAAGCGCATCGTAATCCGCCGGCAGTCCAAACAGATCTACGGCCATGACCACGCGCGGTCGCAACTCGCCGGCATCCAACACCTGTTTAATCCCACTCTCCAGCGTCGCCGCCGTGATATTGAACGTACGTGGATCAACATCCACGAACACCGGCGTCGCACCCGTCATCAGCACCGCTTCGGGCGTCGCGGTAAACGTAAACGCGGGCAGGAACACTGCATCACCCGGCCCAATCTCAGCCGCCATCAGCGCCACGAGCAATGCATCGGTACCGCTCGAGAGCCCCACAACGTGCTGACAACCCGCACGCACAGCAAGCGCTGCCTCGAGTTCGCCCACTTCAGGGCCCATGATGAAACGCTGGTGTTCGAGCACCGCATCGATGCGTCGGCGCACGTCATCTTCGATCGCTCGAAACTGCGCCTTCAGATCAACAAACGGAATCATCGTCTGCTCCGGTTAGATATTGGAATTCTTGAATGTTGTTGGGGCGCTGTCATTGGCCGTTCACTGCTTTCAGCGCCGCTGCTCCAGTTTGATCTCGCCCGCGCGAATCCAAATCTCCGCGAGCTGTCGCGCGTTATCAGGGCCGCAGAGTTTAGCGACCCGCTCCTGACCCGCAGCGCCAAGTGCCGCAAGGTGCCCGCGGTCGCGCGCCGATTCGACTAGGCGCGCAGCCAGCCCATGTGCGTCGAATCGAGGTTGTAGAAAACCAGTGACCCCATCCTCTACGAACCTTGAGTAGCGACCGACGCTCGCGACCGGGCGCGCTGCTGCAAGGGCCTCCAATACATCCCGTCCCCACGGATTATCCCCGCGCGTCGGCTTGGCGAGCGCGGCACAGGCGACCAGCACGCGCTCGGGCTCTGACACATGCCCTAGGAAGCAGAAGTAATCAATTACGCCTCGCTCTGTAGCGTAGTCGGCAAGCGAACCGCCGCGCGCACCAACTCGACCTAGAGCACCCGGCAGGGAACCGCTCAGAGCCATGTCTCCGGCGACGACAAACAGCACGTCTGTAGAGCCGATGCCACGCAGACTCTCCGCAATGTCGACCAGACGATCTATGCCTCGGTCGTAAGAGTAGTTTGAGAGACACGCGACGCGCAGACGCCCATCGTCCGGGATGCCCGGCAGCGGCGTGCACGCCGGCGCCGGAGGTTCTGCGATGTTGTACACCACATGACCCCGCATCGGGCGGCCACACAGTTCGAAGAAGCGCTGCTGCTCGTTCTCGGTGATGAAAACCAGGTCGTCGGCGCAACGTTCCACCATGCGCGCCTGTCGACGCGTAAACGCATTAGGTCTGGGTGTCTTACGAACGTGGAACACAAAACGCGCGCCACACCTTTTGCGCAGCCACCGGGCGAGCGGCCAGAGCGTCTCGAGATTGAAATGCACGACATCTACGCCTTGCTGCACCGTAACCAATAAGCGTTTGCGAAATTCCTCGCATCGTGCCATCGCGATCCAGGCGCGTGCCTGTAGAACAAAATTCCCGGGGAGACTCTGCACGGCTGTCAGAGTTGGCATCGTCGGCTCGCAGACGGCCTTCACACCAAGCTCTGCGTATTTGTCCAGAATAGGTCCACTCCGACGGCACCAGACACTGAGCTCGACCGTATCGCGGTCCACGCTCTTGATAAGGTGAAAGAGGCTGCGAGAGGAGCCGCCGTGACCACCTTCGACGTCCAGACAAAGCACGCGAATGCCCGCTGCCGGATTCGCCACCATTGTCATTGCTGCCGCAGACCCACGTCGACGCTGTTTATGCCGTCATAAGCGAGCCCATGCCTGCTCAGGTACGCCTCCGTGAGCCAGGCAACGGCATTACGCGCGCCACGTCGGTCGCGCGCGATATGCCGATAGTTATGCAGGCCCGACTGGCTACCCGCCTCCATCCAGTAATTTAGAAAACGGCGCTCGAAGCGATGCCAGGACTGGCGACCAAGTGGCGCATGCGCTGCCTTTGCAAGCCATCGGACAGGGCGAATCCAGCCGGGTGAAATTACCTTGCGATTCACGGCGATGTCACGCCAGACCCCACCCCAGTCAAAGTGCGTCAGAGTATCGGCGTACAGACGCTGCTGAACCTTGAGATCGAGCGGCAAACGGGCGAAGAAGTCCATCAATGAACGTTGCCAGAGCGGCAGCCGCCACTCGAGCCGCAGGAAGTCATAGGCGCGCTGCCCGCCGACGACGTACTTCGTCTGGCGGTCACGGAACTCAACCGACTCGTAGAGACCGTGCGACCACACCGTCTCCTCGCCCCTCGCGCACGTGCGCCGCAATACGCGCAGCAACATCGCCTCAACCCTCTCCCGATGGTCGTCGGTACGGAGGCTTTGCCAAAGCTGAAAATGGCGATCATATAAGGCCCGGGCAGAGACGGCGCACGATTCATCGACGGCCGCGGGAGTGCCCATCCGAACCGCTTGCGGTATATGTCCTCCGCTGATGAAATCACCCGAGTTGCCATTGCACATTACGGCGTCGTCTGGCAAGTAACCCTGCTCTACAAGGCCCATTACCTGCGGCATGTCCTGTACAAACGTCGTTGACTGCAAGGTATCCGCATAGTCCTGATAGGCGGACCAGTTGCTGCTTTGATAATGATCGCGCATGCCCGCGTGATCGACCGGTACGAACTGCCACGGAATCTGCAGCCGCTCCGCAATCGCCTGACTCGCGCGTGCTTCGTGATTGCCAGGTCGGCCATAAGCGAACGCGCGTACATTACGATAGCCAAGGTGGCGCGCGGCACTGACGATCAGCCGGGAGTCCCGACCTGCCGATAACGGGACGGCGAGTACTCGGTCGCCGATACCGCGCATCATCTCGTCGACGATACTTAGCAGCAGCTCGGCAAGGCCGTCGCGCAGTGCTTGCGGGTCTGCCGAGTCCATAACGGAGTGCCATGGATCGAAGCGGTGATAGCGCCAACGTGACGGTGTTTGCCCATCCTGGAGAAGCACACACTCGCCAGGCCCCATGACCGACACACCATCTAGCAGCACCGTGTCATCAATCGTGTAACCAGCCATTGCGACGGACAAGGCCGCGTCCGCATTCACGGCATTGGCGTCAATTGCGCGAGCTAGACGTAGAGGCCGATCGTCAACCAGCCAACGCCCACGAAACTCGCCGAATGCGAGCGGTATGCTACGGGCAGGGTCGGTCGCAAGCAGACTCCATGTGGGGGTAATCACTACCAGCGCATAGTGACCGTCGTGCGGCGGCAGCAAGCGCTCACACTCCGCGCCGCTGGGGCTACTCGAAACGTCAGCACGCTCGACAAAATCAGCCGGGAGTTGGTGCGTCAACCCGTACGCCTTCGACCAGAACTCAATGCCAGGCGCGCGCTTGACCCGCCAGCCGTGCTCTTCGTCCACACGCACGACAACGTACGGACGATGCCCCTGTTCTGCCTGCGCCTCCACGAGGTGCTAATCTACCTCCCCGGCAACACGCCGAGGAGCAACACCGCTGTCGTCCGGCACCTGATGAATACTGCACTCGCGGGCCAGAGTTTGGTGTAGGCGCCTGAGCCTGTCAGTCACAAAAGCCTGCAGCCGCTGAACGGGATCGGAGCGCGTCTCGCCAGTCCACCAAATCGGATGTGTGAGGAGTTGCAAAGCCCGCCCCGATCGCACCGCGTCGTGTTGCAGGGGGTGACCGTGGGCCCAGCATCCACGTGAGTCAGAGCAGTAACCGAGCGCCGAGAAGTATCGCGGCTGATAGCTGTGCGCGCGGCCTGCGATGGCGCGCTCATCCCCCAACAAGGCCTGGCTCGGGCGATGAAAGCTGACCATTTCCATTGGCTGTCCCAAGATGCTCTCCGCGATAGCGCATTCCTCGGCTACGCCCCGTTCAAGCGCCTCGCGGTCCGAGCCGTACTGCGCCGCGTCGACATGGACGCCAATGCGGTGCCCAAGCCCGACGATCGTCTTCAGGCATTCCACGCTGGCGGGTGCAAGAGTGTTGTACAGTTCCGAGCGCATGAGGACGAAGTACCAGCTATGCACGCCCATCTCCGCTTCCACCTGCGCCAGGCGCGTCGCAGAGTCCAAGCACATATCCACGTCGTGGCGCAGGATGACGTGCCGGAGATCCGCGTCGACGTCGGCATAGTCGCGCGCTTCATATCCAGATTGCAGGAGACTGCCGATCAGCGCGCGGTACGCGTCCAGGCAGAAATCCGAGCGTGGCGACCCGTTCATGCTGTCCGACTCGCAACAACATCCGTCTTGATTTTGACTCGCTCTCGGGAAGCTGCCGCAAGGTCCACCGCAGATGGTCGGGGAAGGCAACTCATGAGCGTCAAAACCATAAACGGCTAGTGTAAAGTACCTTTTTCATTCTGTGAACGCCCCGTGCAACCGGCTCGTTCCGGAAGGTAATGACCAATATCTGAGGAGTAGCGAAATTGAACAAAGGCAGGGTCCTGGTCACGGGGGCGGATGGCTTCATCGGCTCGCATCTGACCGAGGCACTGGTGCGCTCAGGCACACCGGTTCGGGCATTTGTCCAGTACAACGCTTTCAACTCCTGGGGATGGCTCGACAACAGTGACGCCGAAGTGCGCGACGCCATCGAAATATTCAGCGGGGATCTGCGGGACCCAGCGGGCGTAAGGGAGGCCGTTTCGGGCTGCGAGCGTGTCGCACACCTCGGCGCATTGATTGCGATCCCCTACTCCTATCACTCGCCGGCCACGTATGTGGACACAAACATCACGGGCACACTGAATATCCTACAGGCGAGTAAGGACCTGGACGTCAGCCGGGTCGTGCATACATCGACGAGCGAAGTCTATGGCTCCGCGACCTATGTACCCATGGACGAGCAGCATCCACTGAAGGCGCAGTCTCCTTACGCAGCCAGCAAAATTGGGGCAGATCAGATTGCGCTCTCGTTCTATCGCAGCTTCGCCACACCCGTCACCGTCATCAGGCCGTTCAACACCTATGGCCCGCGTCGATCGGCACGCGCCGTAATACCAACGATCATCACTCAGCTCCTGTCAGGGAAGCGCTCGATCAAGCTTGGCGCCGTGACGCCTACCCGCGACTTCAACTACGTCTCCGACACTGTCTCCGCGTTTATGACAATGCTTGAGAGTGTCGGCGTCGAAGGAGAAGTAGTGAACTTCGGCTCGGGCCACGAAATATCGGTCGAGCGTGCGGCACAGATAATCGCTCGTACCATTGGTACAGACCTCGTGATCGAAACCGACGAGCAACGGCTGCGCCCGAAAGACAGTGAAGTGGATCGCCTGTGTGCCAACCATGATCTAGCCACTCGCCTGACAGGCTGGACCCCAGGGTATGCGGGCGACGATGGCTTTGCGCGCGGCATCGCAGATACCGTGGAATGGTTCCGCCGTGACGAGATGCTAGAGCGCTATAAGGCCGACCAGTACAACCTGTGACTCCGGCGACGACCTCCATCGCGCCACATCGCGCCGATACGAAAGTGCAGACGCGCGCGCCGCTAGGCACCATGGCGCTGATAGCGATCTTTCTGCTCGCGCTTGTTCTGAGGTCGCTGAACATTGCGACCATGATCCACGAGCCTGACCTTTTCACGTTAGAAGACTCAGCCATCTACACGGGCGGCGCCAAGGATGTGCTCGAATACGGCGGTTTTATGCAGGAGGGCGCGGAAGGGCCCGAAGTGGTCACCGAACGCATGCCGCTCTACATCATGCTGCTGGCAGGCGTGAGCAGGCTCGGCTTCGACTTGGTGACCGCGACGGTAATTCTGCAGGCCGCGCTAGACTCGCTCGCCTGCACACTGATCGCGTGTCTGGGCGGCTTGTTCGACCGCCGCACAGGCCTGCTGGCCGGCGTCCTGGCCGCAATGTGGCCGAATCTCCTGGTGCACAGCGCCCAGGTGCTCACCGATTCTCTGTTCATGCTGTTGATAACGGCATCCATATTGTCGTTTGCGTACTACGTACGTCGCCCGACCGTGGCGACTTGCGCTGTGTTGGCTTTCACCATGGGCGCCGCGCTGATGACACGCACTGCCGCGCAGTTCGCGCCGCCAGTACTGGCGGTTGTACTGTTCGCTGTGGCGCGCCTCAATGGCATGAGCATGAGGCGAGCCCTGCTCCGACCGGTGCTTTTCTGCCTGCTTGTAGCACTCGTGGTCAGTCCCATCCTTCTGCGTAACGCTACGCAGTTCGGCACCGTCCAGCTAACGTCGCAATCGGGGGCTCACCTGCTTTACTGGGTCGTACCACCAACCGTGGAGAGAGCGACCGGCATTCCGCGCGACCAAACTGAGGCACGTCTGCGTGCGGAGTCCGAACGCCGCATCGCCGAGCGGGAACCGGATCTTGATCCGTTCGAGAATAGCCGCATTCTGAGTCAGTTAGCGCTAGAGTCACTTGTGGGCCTGCCGGTGATGGCGCTGGCGAAGTCGTGGGCGACAGGCGCGGCGCGGACGCTGCTGACACCTGCAATCCTCCACGATCAACGAGTCCGGCGCGCTTCCAACGGCAGCTTTGCCGCTACTCAGGGCCGCCTCGTGGATCGTGCAGTCGGCTATATCTCCAACAATACGCCTACGTACCGTCTTTGGGCCATGACTGGGCTGGCTGGCGCAGCGATCGCAAGCCTGCTTCAGCTATTTGGCCTACTGCGTGCGATGCGGATCAACATGGCGGCGACGTTGTTTGGAATCGCCGTGCTGGCGTACTTCGTGGCACTCAACGGTCCGGTTGGCGATGCGAAATACCGGCTGCCGACAGAGCCCGTGCTCGTCGTGTTGACAGCCCACGGACTGCTATTGCTTGGAGGCGCGTTCAGGCGTCGCCGTGAAGCTCCATGAGACACCTTTACTCGACGGCGAACCGGCACAAATCCCGGCTGCCAGTGAGCAACCAACAATAATGAACTCGGGTTACGCTGGACGTACGCTCGGGCCGCTGGCACCACGCTTGAGCGGACCACGACTGTGCACACCTTGCGCCAATGGCGCCGACCGCCCATCGCGCGGCGCCACCGGGGCAGTCCGGTAGGAAGTCTTCTGCCTTACTTCGTACGACGTTGCTCGATAGGTAACGTCGTCAGGTGACCTTGAGGCGATCGATGTCAGCGCAATTACGGCTTGCGCAGCAGGAACCACGTCACATCGTCCTGCGGAAAGGCGTCGCCATGGTAGACAAAGCCATAGTCGACCAGCGAAAGATCGGGGAAACGCTGCATCATCTCACCGGCGAAATCCCGCTTGAACAAACGCTCGCTGTGACCCCGGTAGTGCACCTCCGTAGGCGTGGGATTGTAGTACTCGACGAGAAGGACGAACCGTCGGCTGGCATTGTATAACCGGTCGTAGGCGCGCGGCAGTTGCTCCGGCGCGATGTGGATCAGCACCGTCTTGGTGAAGGTAAGGTCCCACAGACCATCATCGGCCTCGGCCAGCAGCGAACCATGGACCGCCTCGACGCCCTCCAACTGCTGCAGAATTGCAAACGCCTTAGCATTGATCTCGACCGCGCCCAGCCGCGTCGCGGGAGACAGGCTGCGGATGGCGCGCAGGTTCAACCCGATATTCGCACCCAATTCCAGAACGCTGCTCAGAGGGCCCGTGCGCGACAGGATGCGTGAGAACAGCGCTACATTGCTTCTGACCGCTACGTCACCGCTATTGCGATCAATGTAGTGGTTGCCGAAGTCGCCGGCCCAGAACGCCTCCTGGATAGTGTTGTGTTGTGCGCTCATATCACGGTTTTCTGTTGAACATTCTCGTTGATCTCGCGCCATTTGGGATGGCGATCGGCTATTCCCAGGGCATCTTCCAGCCGGTAGGCGCCGTATTCGTCTTCGCATGCCTCGATCATGCGCCGGATGAGCTCAAAGTCCTCTGGTGTATCAACCGTCCAGCGGTGGTCGCTGGCGTCCTTGCCAAAGGGGACGTTCAGCAGACGGAATCGTTCCGGCTGCCGCCAGACGAACAGGGTCACGTGCTCACGATCCGCACCCTGGGTCGCTTCGCGATCTACCTCGGTCAGCAGGGCGGCACTCAGCACTTCGGTATCGAGGCCACGAGGAAAGGTCTGCACCAGGCGGTTGGAGGCATAGTCCACGTCCGGCGCCGCCGACAGGAACCCGTTCACGGTAAGATCGATGATGCCAGGATCTATCATCGGACAGTCAGAGGTGACACGAACCACCGTCGTCGCGGCCGACGCCTTCGCGGCAAGCACGTAGCGACCTAGAACATCCACTTCCGGACCGCGCACGCAACGCACATCCAATTCGCGGCAGAGTTCGACGATAGGGTCGTCGGTTGCATTGACAGTCGTCGCGACCACAACCTCGTCCAGGGTCTCAGCTCGCCGCACCCGCTCCAGATGATGCTGCAGCAGGGGCCGGCTGGCCACCTCCAGAAGCACCTTCCCGGGCAGACGCTGCGAATTCATACGCGCCTGAGTAATGGCGACGACACGTTCCTTGCTCACGGCGCTCTTCGCATGCAGTCGCTGCCAGTGATGCCAGCTACGACAGCAATAATCAGTGCTCGCAGAACCCGCATATTGGCCCGCAACAAACCGCCAAATCTGGGCTGGTCCGCCCGCGGTCGGATTGCCACCTCGATGGGCTGCCAGCGCGCGCCGCTGGCAAGGCTTGCGATCATCAGTTCGGTGCCGACAGAGCGCGTCCCGTCGAAACGGCCATGGCGACGAAACAGCTCAATGCTGTAGACCTTAAGCCCGCACAACGGATCACGCACTCCCCAGCGCGCCCGGCTGTACCAGGAGAACAAACGCTCCGCAACGCGTGGCAGCACGTCACGCTGGCCGATCACCAAGTCGACTCTGCCATCGCGGATTGGTTTCAACGCCTGGAGCAGCATGTCAGGATCGTGCTGGCCGTCGGCATCCAGCGTCACCACGATTTCGGCTCCGATGGAGGACGCTGCGACGAAGCCGCTTTGCAGCGCTCCGTCATACCCAGCGTTCCGCTGGTGCGACACGACCGTAGCGCCGACGGCCGCGGCACAGGCTGCCGTATGGTCGCTCGAGCCGTCGTCCACCACAATCACTGTGCCGAACGCCTTTGCGCGCGCCACCACTGAAGCAATGGTCGCGGCTTCGTTGAGCGCCGGAATAACCACCGCCACTGTCATTCGAGATCCTCGAACCGCACGCACTCGCCGTCCGGAAGATCGCGGCACAGTACGCGACCGACAACGTCGGTCAGGCGATACGGCGGCAAAGCATCGTCCGGACAGGGCCGCAGGCTGATCAGATGTTCCTGCTTCAGGCTCGTACCAGCGCTCAGCGCTCGGCTAGTGCGTAGTGCCCGCCGCTGCAGCACGACGGTTTCCGTCTCGTTGTCCATGACCCGCTTATCCTCCGGCCCTAGAGCAGCCTCCAATTCGCGGGTCCGCTCGACCATCTCGCGCCAGGCCGTCGGATCCATAGAGAAGGGATGGTCGGGCCCGTCCCTGGTCATGTCGTCGGTAAAGTGCTTCTCAACGGCCCGGGCGCCAAGAGCAACCGCACCCAAAACCGTCGTATGCCCCGGTGTGTGATCCGAAAGACCGAGCAGCGTGTCGGGAAATTCGCGTGCATAGGTCTTCAGAACGTTCAGTGCGATGTGCCTGAAATTCTCCAGGCTGCCCGTATAGTTGGTGTTGCACTGCATGACCACAAGGTCGTCCGTGTGCCGCCTGGCGACCGCTACGGCTTTTCGCACTTCGTCGAGATTCGCCGCGCCCGTTGCGACCAGTACAGGCTTGCCGTCCTGAGCCATCGCCTCGATGTTTTCATGCCAAGTGATGTCGCCGGAGCCGACCTTCCAGGCGCAGACGTACCGCGAGAGGTAGGCCAACATGTCCAGGTCGTAGGGTGCAGTGAAGTAGTCGATCCCCGCTTCGTCGCATGCCGCCTTGAGTTCCTCGGTCCAATCCAGCGGCAGCGCCGCATCCCTATAGACCTCGAACACGCTTTTCTTCCAGCTCGCCTGATGCGACTCCTGCCGCCCCCGGGCGCGAAAGCCGAAGTCAGATGCGATCGTCTCCGCCCGGAAGTTCTGGAATTTGGCAGCCTGTGCGCCGGCTTCTGCGCACAGATGAATCAACTCCTTCGCCCGCTCCAGATCACCATCGTGATTGGCGGCGATGTCAGCAATGAAGTAGGTCGGCTGATCGGGACCTATCATATGCCTGCCAATCATGATGTCCTTCGTCATAGCTTGGCGATCTCCTCTCCCAATGTTGGCATAGGGCGGCCGAGCCGCGCCTCCAACCGGTTCACGTTCAGTCTTAGGTCGCGGGCGCGCGGGGCGCGCCCAGGCAGCGAAGTCGAGCAGCCGTCAGTCGTCGATCTAGTGTCGAGGCCCAGGTGCTGCGCGACGAACAGAGCGAAGTCGCGCTTGGAGACACCATCCCGGCAGCCGAGATTGTAGACCCCCGTTGTCCCCGATAAGGCCAGTTCGCAAACCAGTTTCGCCAGTGTCCCGACGTGCAGAGGCGAGAACTTCAGGTCGCAGAACAGCGTCATCGGCTCGCCCAACGACAGTTTGGCAACGATCACGTCGCTGAGGCTCGCCCTGCTCGGTGTTCGCGACGGCCCGAACAGGTTGCTGCGCAGGACTAGCGTTCTGGGATGCCGGCGCGCTTCCCGTTCGCCTGCCAGCTTGGTCCGGCCATAAGCATTGACCGGCGCTTCGGCCGCCTCGGCATGCGGGCCGGGAGAATCGGCGTAGACCTGGTCCGTTGAGATGTAGACCAGCAGGCAATCGTCCGGCAATCCCGCCACCAGATTCTGGGTCGCGCAGACGTGCATTGCTTCCGCCACGTCCGGCTCCCGCTCGCAAGCATCGACATCCGTCCACGCCGCCGCATGGATCGCAACGACAGGGTGAATGCGGGATACAGCCGCCGTCGTCGCATCGCGGTCCATCAGGTCGAATTGAAGATCGGTTCCGCTGCGGCGGGCCGCGCCAAGCGCGCGGCCATGGCGTGCTGCTTCATCAAGCAGGTAGGGCCCTAGAAAGCCCGTTGCTCCGGTCACGAGAATCACCTCCGATGTCAATGCAGCTCCGGAACATCGGTGCAGAATGTGAAGCCGGACATCGTGGTTTGCAGGTAATTGAAGATCATGATGGGAGTTATATTCCAGACCATTCCGAACAGCGCCAGATCGATCCTGTCGATGTGTGACAGCAGCTTGGCTCAGTGGTGATGATGACTTGATGCAGCTTTTCACCGGGGCGGATTCCCATCGAATTGTCCGGCATGCTCGGGGAGATTGGAAGCCACGAGCCTCTGAGCCTGATTCCGCTCACGGTACTCGTCACCGAAGCTGCCTACCCATAGCCTTTCCTGCTCTGTTCACTTCTGTTCATCTGTGTCTCATTTCCTCAGGTGTGAAAGCGCTCAGTAAAACTGTGGTCAACAACGGACCATGGTTCATCGAGTCGATCGAGCAACATCTGTTCATCGAATACGATGCGACCGGAGTCATCCTCGCACGCATCGAGTACGAAGCAACGCTTGCGCAGCAGCTCGTCATACGCCGGCTTCCACAGCGGCCGCTCGACGTCGATGAAATAGATCGGCGCGTCAGTCAAAAGTATCGGCACGAAGGTTGTGCTGGCCGAATACTTGATGATGAACGCATCTGCACGGTCGATCACCTGTTCTAACGGTTGCGGCAACACCTCACAGCCGAGTGACCGCAAGATCGTGCTGGCAGGCTCGGGTACCTCCGGGTGTACCTTGTAAAGCACCTCAAAACCACGCTGACGCAGCAAGCGCGCGAGCCGGATCTCGAGCTCGAGTTGGGGTGCCCAGAAGGTGCCGTTCAAATGGCCATAACGGATGGCATTCATCGGGAAGCCCATGACCATCACCTGCCTGACCGGACGCGCTGCCCGCGCGGAGCGGGGCGCTCGGCTGCCCGGCTCCGCCGGCCCACGCGGCTGGCGGAAGGTCACCGTGTGGCGCTCGGCAAGCCCTGAGCGGGCGTACAGACCGGCGAAGCTGTCCCGTGAAGCCACGCTCGGGCAGACGAACTCGTCGTAACTGTAGAACTCCGTGTAAGGGCGGCCGGGCATATCGATCTCACCCGCACTGTGGCCGTGATGAAAGCCGACCGAAGTGCCTGCACCAGCGCGCCAGCCGGTGGCCACAGCCTTGTGCACCGGCCGTGCCGACTCCGTAACCAGCAACGGCAGTGCACGGCTGACAGCTTGTGCGGCCCCGTGGAGCGCCATGAGCGTCGCTATCCGTGCGCTGAGCGCTTGGTACAGCCCATCCAGATGCATGCGCACGCCAAATCGCGTCTCCAGGAACGACACCGCGGCTATGCAGAGTTCGCGCAGTGATTCGTGACGGTCCTCAAGCGATGTCTGGCGAGCCCAGCCACGCGACAGCAAGCCCGGATAGGTGTGATCAACCAGCAACTGTTCGCCAAGCACATACGCGCTACGAAGCACGCTCGCCGAACCCAGTGCCAGTGCATCCGGACGAAGGAACGACCGCAAGCGACCCCTCGGTGGCATGTGGGGATTTTGCACCAGATTTCGGGCCACACGCCGCGCTCGGAAGGTCCAGGCAGAAGCCTTGAGCGTAGCCACGTGCGCCCGCCCAAGTCGTCCCCAGTCCGGTGCGAAAAAAGGCCCTGAGAATTCGCCCCGAAGCAGCTTCCAGCCGTACTCCTCACAACGCCTCGAAACGACCGCCGCATGTGCGAGCTGAGTTACCCAGCCGAAACCATCCGCCAACAGCGCGTCCGCCAGCGCGCCGTTGCATCGCGCATGGACGGCGCCGAGCGCCTGTAGCAGCCCATCACATAGCTCGCGGAACTCTGCGTCAGATACCGGCCAGCGAAACGCGTCGGCCCACGCCTGCGGCCCTATCTGCGCCACGGACTGAATGTCGGTGGCCAGTATCACTGACCGATGCGCACTATTGTTCGGCGGCGGCGGAGCGTTGGCGGGCAATGTTGCAGGCACAGTGTTCACGGCGTGAACACTTTACACGAGCACCCAACCAACTCAAGCATTTGGAGGCCTTGACCCGAGCGTTCACTTCATGAACACTCGCCCGCGGCAACGAGAGCTTTACGCCCTAGCCGCACGCGGGTCAACCGCCTTCCCCATCAGACAGAGCCCAGGTAGACCTCATGTCGACGCAGCTATCGCTTGACGACTCATCCATCCTAATCACTGGCGGTACAGGATCCTTCGGTACCTTCCTGGTCGAACATTTGCTCGCGTCCTACCGGGTCCGACGCCTCATCGTCTTCTCGCGCGACGAGATGAAGCAATACGAAATGGCGCAGCGCTTCGGCACCGATCGTTACGGGTGCATGCGCTATTTTATCGGCGACGTTAGGGACGCCGACCGCATGACCATGGCAATGCGCGGCGTCGACTACGTAGTCCATGCCGCAGCGCTGAAGCACGTGCCGACGGCCGAGTACAACCCCTTCGAGTGCATCCACACAAACGTGTTGGGCGCGGAGAACGTGGTCAACGCGGCACTCAAGAATAACGTGAAGCGCGTCATCGCACTGTCCACCGATAAGGCGGCAAATCCCGTCAATCTCTACGGGGCCAGCAAGCTCGCTTCTGACAAAATATTTATTGCGGCGAATAATATCGCCGGCAACGACCCCACACGTTTTTCCATCGTCCGCTACGGCAACGTGTTCGGTTCCCGCGGCAGCGTCGTACCCGCGTTCCGCCGACTGATAGCCGGTGGGGCCGAAAGTCTGCCCGTGACCGATACGCGCATGACGCGCTTTTGTATCACGCTGGAACAAGGGGTGCGTTTCGTCCTCTCCTGTCTGGACGAGATGCGCGGCGGCGAGATCTTCGTACCCAAGATTCCGAGCATGCGCATCACAGATCTCGCGCAGGCCATGGCTCCGCATCTGCCGATTCGTATCGTCGGTATTCGACCGGGCGAGAAGCTGCACGAGATTATGGTCACCGGGGACGATGCCAGGACTACTGTTAAGTTAGCGGACCGCTACATCATCGAGCCTGAACTGAGTTTCTGGTCCCGGCCAGAGACACCGTCCGGGGCTGCCAGCCCGGTTGAAGACGGTTTCAGCTACGCCAGCGACACCAACGCAGAATGGCTCGACGCGGCACAGCTCGCGGCGATGCTCGAACCGGGTACGGCATGATACAAGAGCGACCTTACCTTCCCTACGGGCGCCAACGGTTGAGCCATATCGGTATCGAAGCAGTCGAACGCGTGCTGCGCGAGGACTTCCTGACCACCGGGCCGATGGTGCCAGCGTTCGAGTCCACGCTGGCAAGCACCGTCGCGGCCAAACATGCTGTCGCGTGCTAGAGCGGCACAGCCGCGTTACACCTGGCGGCCATGGCACTCGAACTCACCGCCGGTGATGCCGTAATCGTTCCGAGCGTGACTTTCCTCGCAACAGCCAACGCACCACACCTGTGTGGCGCCGAGGTCGAATTCGCTGACGTCGGGGCAGATAATGGCCTAATGAATGCGGAGACACTGGCACAAGCGCGTGCCCGTGTTTCAGCTCGCGGGCTACGGCTTCGCGCAGTATTCCCAGTCCACCTCAATGGCCAGTGCGTGGACATGCGCGCGATTGCCGAGCAGACGAGTGATGCAAAAGATCTACTCATTGTCGAAGATGCCTGTCATGCGCTCGGCGGACTCGACCTTGACGGCAACCGTTCCAGATTTCTCCTTCTTTGCCCGAGCGGAATTGCTGATTGCCCGACAGGACTTGAAGGAAGCCTCGAAACTAGCGAGGCTTAACTTGACGACGGCGCGGACGCTTTCCTGATGCAATCAAAAAAAAGGATTCCAAACGAAATTCTGGCCTCCATGCGAGCGTTGGAGGACCGATGCCCGGTAATTCTCGTCCCGACCATGGGCTACACAACGCCGACAGATGTGTTCCGGGATACGGGTTTCTCTATGGTCATCTGGATAAATTGCAGTATGCGCGCAGCGGTCGCCGGGATGCGAGAGGTGGCTCGCCGCATTTATAAGAGCGGCATTTATAAGAAAGGGAGCCTCCTCGGCGTTGAGACAACGTTACCGCCTGTAGATGCGTTTTTGGTCGTTGATCCGACATTAGTTCACGATCGTATCGAACCTGGCTCGCTCGACCAGCTTGGCAGTACTACGGTGTCGCCGAAAGCGACGGCGCGGCAGTCCCGCCGTTTCCTTACGGGAGAATATGGTTGACCACGGGGATCGTCGTCGCAGCGGGACTGGGTAGCCGCATGCCGACCCTCACTGAAGATCGGCCAAAGGCGATGCTGCCGATTGGCGGACGCCCGCTGATTCACAACACGCTCGACCGACTCCGGCAAGCGGGGTGTGACCGTCTTGTGGTGATTGTCGGCTACCTTGGCAAGGCAATCGACGCACCTGGAGCCGTCATCGTCGAGAACAAGCAATACTCGAATAACAACATTCTGCATTCCTTGATGTACGCACGCGAGTTCATGTCGGGTCCGATAATTGTGTCGTATTCAGACATATGGATAGAACCCATTGTGATTGATCGTCTCAAAGCTTCGAACAGCGACATCGCACTTGCGGTAGATACTGATTGGCAACCCTACTACGAGGGGCGAGAACAGCATCCCCTGGCCGAGGCGGAAAGCGTCTACTACGACAACTCAGCGAGAGTTGTGGAGATCGGTAAACACTTGCTTGATACGGATCCGGCTCCGCTGAAGTGTGGCGAATTCCTAGGCTTGTGGAAGATGTCTGCCGCCGGTACAGAACAATTCCTGAGCGCCTTCGACGCGGTCGACCAGCGCTGCGGCCCGCTAGATACGTTCCAGCGTGCGAAAGAGTGGCGGCGGGCATATATCACCGACCTGGTTCAGGAAATGGTCGGTAACGGAACCGAGGTTGGCTGTGCCCTGGTGGAGCGGGGCTGGGCCGAATTGGACACCGAGGAGGATTTTCAGCGGCTGCCCCGGATCGCACGGTTCCAAGGCCTGACAAGTCTCGTCGAACGCCTCGCGGGCGCCTGAGTGGATACGGCGAACCTCTATGAGGTCCATCTTGGAGTTGGAGATAGTCTTAAATGACGCAGCCTGAAACAGACGCGCGTTTATTGCGACGCATAGGCGCGCGCGTGCTTAGCGAAGCGAACGACCTCAAACGCACGCCGCTCGCCCTAGCGAACGATCTCGGAGAGCCGATCGAAGCGGTGCAGGCCGTGATTGACGGCAAGGCTCGGTTGGAATTTGCTCGGAAGATGGTCCAGCGTATGACCGAGATATATCCAATATCTCTTCGCAGCCTGTGGCTGGAACGCGACGACACTGACGAAGGCGTGAGAGTCGTAACAGCAGCCGAAAGCAAAGCTTCTGCACGGGTGTTCGACCGCAAGGACGCTGACGGCGCAATCACCCCCTATTACGAGTATCGGGATACCGCGATGAGTCGCGCGGCCCCTTTCAAACCCGAGTGGATCGAAGAGATACGGATCGTCTCCAACGCCGATCCAGAAAATCCCAATGTCGCGTATAACAACGGACATCTGATGCATCAGACGACATTCTTTATTGGGCCCGTGAACTTTTACTGGGAGAACGAAGGCGTCAGACACTGCGCTGAAATGACAACAGGCGATTCCAACTACATTACGCCGTTCGTCCCCCATAGCTTCGCGAGTCGCGATCCGGATGAATTAGGCCTCATCATCGCCGTAACTTTCGGGGCCGGCGTAGCAGACGCACTGGACGAATTCATGGCTATGGGTAGCCAGCGAGCGGAGCAACTTTGCGGCGGCGACGCGACCGGCTTCGCGGCGCGTCTAAGTCGGTACCTGGCGGCGGAATCAATGACCCCAACTGAGCTGGCGACTCGGATGCAACGCGATGGCATCGACGCCGTACGCGCCTCTGCTATATCTGGCGGAAGCGTTGATCCGAGCACCGAAGAACTTGAAGTAGTCGCTAACTGCTTGTCGGTCCGCGTCTGCGACATCATGGGCGCGTCGCACGTCGGAAGCGAACGCGTTGTGGTACGCAGATCCGCGGAGACCGAGGCGCGGCTCTATCCCTCTGACAATGAACCCGTGTACCGTATCAAGGAACTAGCCCGCACGCCCCACCAACCCTTCTTGAAGGGCTTTGACATCGGCGTTTTGTCGGATGTTGGCCATGCCAGGTTCGAACACGGCCTGCACGAGTTTGTCTACAACTACGGCGTAGTTCCGGTGGAGTTGGCTTGGAACAAGACCCGTACGGTGCTGTTACAACCCGGCGATTCCGCCTACGTCCAACCTATGGTGTCCCATGCATTCCGTTGTCTAAACAGCGAACACGAAGGGCAACTGGTGGTCATCCGTATTCCTGGCCGCCTGACTGACAATACGCTCGACGAATATGCGGGCTTCGATCCATCTAACCGCTATCGGGTGTCCGGGGAGACAAAACGTTGGTTCTGACGCGTTCCTTTCAATGCCCAACCAGAGTCTTTTCGAAGGCCGGCTATTTACAAACACTTACCAGAGTGATCGGCGACAGCCGCTGGGCGCTTGTGACTAGCCGCGGATGGGCCACGCGCGGTGCTGTCGACGCGCTACGAGATGCGCTAGGCGCACCCGCAGCCGTTATCGACGCGGTTCCGGAAAACCCCAAGCTATCTGACTTGCAGAATCTCACGCCGTCACTGCCGGACGTCGATGCGGTGGTAGCCCTAGGTGGCGGCAGTGTTATCGACTGCGCAAAAGGCATCGTTGCCTATCGTGCCATCAATATGGATGAGGATGGACTGATAGCACATCTAAAGGATGGCGCGGCACTCGATTTCAAGGGCGAGAAGCCGGTACCGATCCATGCGGTACCCACAACCTCGGGTACCGGCTCTGAAGTAACGCCCTGGGGAACAATCTGGGGTGACGATCAACTGAAGTTCTCAGTCAAAGATGATCTGCTTTACCCCGCAACCGCGATCCTCGATCCAAGCCTGTGCGCGTCAATGCCGGATTGGTTAACACTTTCCAGCGGACTGGACGCCATGAGCCATGCCATGGAAGCAGTTTGGAATAATAACCATACCCCCTTCTCAGACGAGATGGCGCGGGTTGCGGTGGAAGAGCTTTGGACCGCGCTGCCGACCGTCCTCGCAGTTCCACACGACCTCCAAGCGCGGGCGCGAGTGCAAATTGCAGCCTCGGTCGCTGGCCTGGCAATGGGTACTACCAACACTGCTTTAGCGCATTCGATTTCCTATCCATTCACCGCAAAACACGGCATGCCTCATGGCTTCGCGTGCAGCTTTACGCTTCCTCTGGTGGCGGCGTTCAACATGCAGGAAGACCCGCAGCGCCTGGCGCCGCTAGCACGTGCTATTAGCTGCCCAATCGAAGAAATTCCAGCGCGGCTCCAGAACTGGATGCTCGGCCTCGGAATTGCGGCCGAACTCGAACGCCACGTTTCCCCTGAGGATGCCGAGGCGTTTGGCGATTCACTGATCACCCGCGCGCGCGCCGCGAACAACTTGCGACCCGTCGATGGGCCTGCGGCGCGCGCACTTGCGCGCGAGAGCCTAGAAAGCTTTGCTGGCAGCCGTGAAAAGAGTTAAAGCGAAATGGTTATCTGGGTCACAGGTCTTTCCGCCGCGGGAAAAAGTACGGTTTGTTCAGCGCTACACCGCTGCTTGAAGCCGCGCCTACCAGAATTGGTCCTACTCGACGGCGATGCGGTGCGCGACGCTTTCGGGAACGACCTCACGCATTCAGAAACGGATCGTGTTCGTCAGGTAAAACGCCTGCAGGGAATGTCGCGCGCACTCGCCAACCAAGGCATCGCAGTCCTGGTGGCTGTGCTCTACAACAATCCGGAACTACTGCAATGGAATCGGGAGAATCTACCCGGTTACCTGGAAGTTTACCTGAAGGCCTCGCTAAAAATTGTCAGGTCTCGCGATCCGAAAGGCTTGTACCGCAGCGCTATGGAAGGTCAAACGGCAGATGTGGTCGGCATTGATATTCCATGGCACGAACCTGCCGCACCCGACCTGATCATCGACCAGGGGTTGAAGCCAGATCCAATGGACAGTGCGCGCCAAATCGCCATGCTGAACCCTCGTCTCGCCAGTCTCTTCGGTCCACCCACTGAGGCTGGATGAGTCTGAGAGGCAAAGAGAGGCTCATCATGAATTCCAGGCCAAGAAAAGCGCTTTTTGTGGTACTCGACGCCATGCGTTTCGATGTCGTTTCAAACCCTACAGCGGCCAAGGCAATTGCGCCGAATCTGGCGCGGCTGGCCGAACGTGGGTTCGTGCGCAAATGCATCGCCAATGCGCAGTCGACCCAGTTCGTGTTGCCGTCGATATTCACGCAGACCTATCCGCTCGATCACGGCGGCTACAACGATGGTATTCGACACCGCCCGAAGAGCATGGTCGAGTTATTCAAGGAAGCTGGATTCGAAACCCACATGATGTCTTCCAGCAACCAAATTGGTGTGACGCTTGGATACGATCGTGGTTTCGATACCGTGCGAACTACGACGGACTATCGCACCCTCTTGGAGCAGCGCATCTCCCGAACGCTTGGCTACGAACTCGCGCTGTGGCGGCGCGAAGGCGAAGAATCCACAAGAGACAAACTAGTATTGGAATTTGACCTTCTATTACAAACGCTGAAGGAAGGTATAGCGTCTCACGACAAGTCACTTTGGCCGCAAGCGCTCAAGGACATCAACCAAAGGGTGGCTTCGGGTTGTGAGGCTGAACGCGCCCTTTTGCGCAGCGAGCCCGAGGTCGTATTTGCAAAGCTGGAACAAATTCCCGCAGGCGTCTATTGGAAATTTCTGGGACGAGAAAAGGTCGGTGCCTGGGAGCTGTTCAGAGGCCGAATTCGACCCGGTATCGCATATCGCCTCTCACGTTGGGCCGCGCCTCGTTTCTGGGTGCCGTTTTTCTTGGGCGGTCACTATCAAGTCAAGACTGGGGAGATCATCGGAAGCCTAACCGACTTCGTCCGTGAGGCGTCCGATCGGCAGTGGTATGTGCATATGCACGCGATGGACGTACACGACTGCCGTTTCATCGATCGCTTTGGTCACATCATAGACCGCTTAACGTTTCTACCGCGCTGGTGGCGCGCAAGGCGTGCCGGATTAACTCCGCGGCGTTGGACATATGACACCGCCGTCATGTGTTTCGACAGGGACATCGGAAAGCTTATCGACGTCCTCGAAACGACGGGGCAATTCGAAGACACCACGATTGTTGTAGCCGGAGATCATGGATATGACTATGCGTGTTCACCTCGGGGAAAGAAGAATGTCGGTTTGCGGACATACCGCGAGGATATCGAAGCCGCAATGATATTGGTCGGTCCTAAACCTGAGCCTGAGGGCCAACAGGGGTTACTTGACAGTATGGGGGTTTCGGCGAGCTTCCTAGCAGCCGCGGGAATCTCACCTCACGAAAGCTATAAGGGCGCATCTATTTATTCAGGTGGTCGCGATGCGGTAGTCACTGAAAGCGCGGGGAGCGGGAACGCAGATCTCGCTCGACGCGACATTTACATGACGGTCACGACGCCGCGCGAAAAACTGATGACCTGCCTAATCGGGCCGGAGCTGAAGCTGCTTCGCTTTTTCGATCTGGATGCCGACCCTGACGAACTGTACGATCTCTTAGGCGCCCCAGGTGTTGCAGCACGCGTCGCGCCACTGGTGGAAATCCTTAAGCGCGAGCGCGGCACTTTGCTGGCCATGCGCGGCGCTCTAAATGTCGAAACTGACACTCTCTCGCTGCAGCCTGTCCCAAGTCCACCTGCCCGCTATACGCAAAGTTGACCTGCTTTCCGAGCCGGAACCCGTTTGTCGCCAGCTGCGTGCCAGACTATCATCCTGGACGCTCTGGGCTCGACACCGACAGGAAACATGTTGTTCAAATTGTGAACGCTCCTGAACCCAACCTGGTCGGACGCGTGTCGAAGAGAGACACGCGATATCGATATGGGATCAAACAGGAGTTCATCCGACCGCATACGCCACAGCAGAACGGTATGGTTGAGCGGTTGATACGCTCCGTGAAAGAGCAATGTTTGTGGCTTCATAACTTTGAAAGCCTTGAGGAGGCTCGCCAAGTGTTGAGGGCCTGATTCGGTTACTACAATGACCATCGGCTGCACCAAACACTGAATATGAAAACACTGCGGCTGATGTACCGATTAGCCGCTTAACTGTGCAGCTTTGGCTGGTTCATTACACCCACTTACAAATGGGGGGATTACCCTTCACGCTCGCACCGGCTTCGGCCTCACACAGGAAACCAATGATCTGTTCGTCTGAGAATCGCTTGTGCATGTCCGTCTTCCTTCTTGAAACGGACTTTATTAAGTTCCACATAGACAGGATATCGGCAACAGGTTACTAGCTAGGGCCGTACACCTGTGAGCCGTATACATCGTGGGTCCCATACGACTCCTTACTTCAGGCCGGACATCGAACTCGTGCTCTTGTTTAATCGTCGAACGACCAGCATCTGCCGCGCAATTTCCTGCGCCAACAAATCGGCGCCCTCATGCGTGAAATGAATCGAAGTAGAGAACAACTGAACATCGACGAGCGCATCAGCGAAGTCGTGGAGCGCAATCCGGTGAGCGTTATGCTGCGTCAGAACCTCGCTAAGTTCTTTCTCGGTATTTCGCAAGCTGCGTAGATAAGCGGCTCTGTCGATTAATTGTGTCTGAGAAAGCCGAGAATGAGGCAACCTGTCCAAAGCATCCAGCTCCTTGTCCGTCAGTGCGTAGAAGTATTTCTCCTTCGTGTACTTTTCGACGAACTCATAGCCCACCAGCTTCTTTTTTGTCGTCGACAGTTCAGGGAGCGTGCCCGCAAAGAATAGGATTCCGTGCATTGCAGCAAGCTCGGACATCAGCGCAATATTGGTACGGAATTGTGCGATATATTGCGAAAGGCAGCGTGTCACGCGCGCGGTGTAACTTCGCGACCTCTCACGATACGACGCGAGCGCACCCTCTGGCAATAAATAGTTGCTTCCGACAGATGGCACCTTCCAGAGAATACGTGCAAGTTCCTCGAGACCGGGAAAATTCGCCTTCGCGTCGTTGATTATGTCGTCCGCGAAGAGGTAGCGTCCGCGCGACAGGTTTTCCCAGCTACGCGTTAGGATCGAACTACTCCCCACACCTGTACGCATCAGATGCGAGCAATCCTCCGCCGGCTCGTGCCATGCGTTTAAGTGGTCGTTGTGTGTGGCGAACACCAGCACGGCATCAGGCGCGTCGTCAACAGCAATCGCCTTCTGGAACGCGATGAGCGTCTGCCACGAGGTATAGCCGACTACCCCCATGTTTCGAACTTTCACTCCGCGGGTAGGCAACAACTCTTGCAATCGGATCTGCAATCTCGCCGGAATGGTACCGTCATCCGCATTGGTAGCACCATATATCGGCGAAGCTCCAAAGACCCAGACGCGAAGCGGCGATTGGTCCGCAAGTCTCGGTTCAGGAGTCACACGGTAACCAGTTCCGTCAATGTTGATTGTCGAAGACGAAAACGGCCGATTTTCGAACACCAAATAGCTTGAGTACCGGTACGGGCTTCCCGGCATATCCTCCCTGCGCGACCTATCGTTTTGCAAGGCTTCCTGCAACGTCAGTTTCAGCTGTCGGGCTCCGATAGCTGTGTCGCCCATCTGCTCGGCAACCCGCCCCGCAACATAGCTGTGCTGGTAGAGCGCAACTATGCCGCGAGAACCGTATTCAACAACAATCAGCAACGCCGCAAACGCGAGCGTGTTAGTCAGCACCTTACATGGAACAGCATCACGGAACCGCGAGCCGGTGTCGGGAACTGCGACAGAGTCGTAGTGCGGTCGGATAGCGAGGAAGGGACGCTCCAAGAGATAGAAGCTCAGGGTGGAGAAGCCGACGACCCCCACAACGTAAAGACAAAGCTGCATCGGCACTCCAGGAATTGGGAGGGCCGCGATGACTTGGTACAAGAACAGGTGACAAAGATAAGTGCTGTACGATGTGTGCGCTGCAAACGCTGTGAGCCGCGAGACAACGGCGGAGCAAGCGAAGTGCCGCTCAGAGGCGAGAAACGACAGCAGGACGGCCGCAGCCGCAATGTTCGATGCATAAATGAACAACAAAGGCGTTTGACCGGCGTAAGCAATGAACGATGCGGCAGTCATCACAATGGTCAATACGTAGAGGAATTCGTGCCTGTGCAGGAAGCGGTCCCCGTGACGTTTTACCACCAGGTGCAGGGCATATCCGACGCAGATCGAATCGAGCCTCAAGCAAGTAATTCGACGCAAATCTTCGACATAGCCGGGGTCCTCAAGTACAACGTTAAGTTTTAACGCGGCGAACAGCACGAATAGTGCAAGTAGACCGACATGCCTGGAAACGCCAAGTCTCAGAACCAGAATCAAGGCAGGCGGAAACAGGAAATAGAACCATTCCTCGACCGCAAGGCTCCAGGCAGGCACGAAATATTCGTTCGTACCGGGAATAGAAACCCAAGTTGTCGTGAAAGTTGAGTACTCGAAAAAGCGCAGCGTGAACAGATTGCCATTCAGCGCTGATAAGAGCAGCAATACGACGAAGAAAACCGGTAATGTCCGATACCAGCGTCGCAGGTAGAAAGTCTTGAGTGTGCTCCAGTCGCGCCTCTCCGCACACATGTCGAGCTGTCCACCCAACACAAAGCCGCTAAGGATGAAGAACACCTCGACGGCAAAGATGGTGACAAACTCAAGTGCCGCGGATTCAACACCGCTGAATAGGAAGAAATGCGGAAGGGTCACCGACCAGGCCGCAAGCCCACGAAGGGAATCAAGGGAGACGTACCCCCTAGACAAGAAGATCGCGCCAAGGGACATCGACGTCTGCCTACAAACGACCCGAAGAAAGTACCCGGCCACGATGGCCGACTCTTGGCGCTCGGTGGTGACAATGCAGCGCACGGCTCGGCCGTATTGCTGGGAATTCGTACAAAGATGTGCTGGCGTGAGCCACGGGCAATGTTTGCTTCTTTAGCAGTCTCGTGATGTGGCCCCGCGCGCACCGTCGATCTGCCGGACGCTCCCGGGGTCCCGTTCTCTGTCGGTTTTGCAATTTCAGAAAATGTACCTAGACACGATTTCGGCACGCCTCCTCAAATTTCGTAACGGAACTCAACAGTAGAAAACTCGTGGCCAAGAAGCACAATGACAAGAATAGCTAGTATGGCCCCGAGAACTCCCGGATACCAGTACCAAAACGACGCCTTTCGAAACCCCATTTTATCTCCCGAGATGCAAACCCAACGCTTTAGAAGAAGCTTCGCTTTACATAGCGACAACAATGCCAAGCGGGCGAACAGCTCCTAGGGAACTAGTAAGCCGACTGAACTAAATTGCCGGCATGAACACAGTCATTCGTGACACAAGACTACCCCACATTACTGGAGCACTGCATCTTCCGTCCTGGGCTATGAGCTCGCACTGTGGGGGTGGTCAGTCAAGGCAGCTCTCCGAGCGCTTGAGCTATCTACGAGTTGGTTCGCGAGGCGAACCGGATTGACCAATCGGAATTGGGGAATGAGACTGCTAACATGCGCTTAGAAAGGGACATTGGCAAGCCGCTCAACGACCTGGTAATAGAAAGGGTCGGCGGCCGTACAATTGTCGTAAAAGTTGATGACACAATACCGCCTCCCCAGGCGAAAAATGAGGTAGCTGGCTTGCATGCCTATCGTGACGACTAAGATGCGATGACGGCGCTGGCCGTAGGGATTCAGAATCTGAAGGGCAACAAAGCCGATTTGAGATCGCCTGCGTGTCCGCGAGTTCCTTCGCCATCCCTGTAGCTCAATCCCACTAACGCTCTACAATGGCAAGCTGATCCGACGTGAACATCGCCCTGATTACAGCGCGCGCCGGGTCCAAAGGGCTGCCAGGCAAGAACATCCGTGCACTGCACGGCAAACCACTGATCAACTGGAGTATCGAGGCGGCCCTTGAGGCCACTTCAATCGACCGTGTCTACATCTCCACGGACTGCGCCACCATCGCCGATATCGCCGCCAGTGCCGGTGCACGGGTACCGTTCTTGCGGCCAGCTGAACTGGCTGGTGACGACGCGACCCACATCGACGTGGTCCGCCATTTCCTGGACTGGCTCGACCAAGCCGGGCCGCTGAACCTGGAGTATCTGGTCTTGCTGCAACCCACCAGTCCGCTGCGGACTTCTGACGACATCGACGCCGCGCTCGCGCTGGCTCAAAGCACGGGTGCAAATGCCGTCGTCGGTGTGACGCAGTGCGCCAAACATCCAAGTCTCACCTGTTGGCGCGAAGCGGACGGCAGTTTGACACCGGTACTGAGCGATCTCGCGCCCGGCGCGCGGCGCCAGTTGCTGCGTCCGGCCTACGCCATTAATGGAGCCGTGTACGTCAATAGACCCGCTTCGCTCCGCCAGACCGGTTCGTTCTATCCGCCCGGCTTTGTCGGTTACGTCATGCCGGAATGGCGCTCCCTCGACATAGATACCCACTGGGATTGGTACATGGTCGAACAGGCCATGCGCTTTAGCCCAGACCGTTCAACGCTAGATTGTTCAACATTAGCTCACCCAACGTCCGAGACCTCTCCATGAGCGATGCTCCCGACCCTGCTAATAGCGGCACGCGCAACACGCCCGCGCCTATGTACGGCCTGCCTGAGACCGTGCAGTTTTGTACACGCTGCGTTATCTCAAATCAGCGCCCGAGTTCAACCGTCGAATGGCGTTCCCGCGCTGACGACGCAAAGAGCACCATCGGTCTGGACGAAGAAGGTGTCTGCAGTGCCTGCCGTTATGCAGATATGAAGGCCAATGAAATCGACTGGGAAGCGCGCGAGCTAGAGCTGCGCGACCTCTGCAGCCAAATTCGCAGTCGCGCGGGCAACTACGATTGCATCGTGCCGGGAAGTGGCGGCAAGGATTCCGCGTTCACATCCCATGTGCTCAAGTCGCGCTACGGTCTCCACCCGCTAACGGTGACGTGGGCGCCGCACGTCTATACGGAGATCGGTTTTCAGAACTTTCAAAACTGGATCAATGCAGGCTTCGACAACGTGCTGGTGACGCCCAACGGTCTCATACACCGCATGCTCACGCGGCTTGCGTTCGAGAACCTGCTGCACCCGTTTCAGCCGTTCATTGTCGGGCAGCGACAAGTCGGCCCGAAGCTGTCTGCGATGCACGGCATTCCGACGGTATTCTACGGCGAGAACCAGGCGGAATACGGCAACGCGCTAGCCGAGAACTTCAGTCCGATCATGGACAGACGCTTCTACGCTGCCAAGCCGGACCCGGACACTTTGGTGCTGGGCGGTGTTACCGGTCAGGATCTGATGGCCGAACATGGACTGAACCGTAGCGATCTACAGCCGTATCTGCCCGCCGACCCGGCGGAACTCGATCGGGTTGGTACCGAAGTGCATTACCTTGGGTACTACCTGCGTTGGGATCCGCAGGAGTGCTACTACTACGCAACGGAACATACCGGCTTCAGGGCCAACGACGAACGTACGGAAGGCTCGTATTCAAAATACAGTTCTATCGACGACCGGATCGATCCGCTGCACTACTACACGACGTACATCAAGTTCGGCATCGGCCGGGCCACCTACGACGCCGCCCAGGAGATTCGCAATGGCAAAATCGACCGCGAGGAAGGCGTAGCGCTCGTCCGGCGCTACGACCACGAAGTGCCCGAGCGATATCTCGATCAGATGCTCAACTATATGGGTATCAGCCGCGATCGCTTCTGGGAGGTCATCGATAGTGGCCGGTCGCCGCATCTGTGGCAACGGGACGGAGATATATGGAAGCTTCGCCACGCCGTGTGGATGGACTAACTACTCTACAGTCAGAGAATCATCAGAATGACAGGTTTCAACATCCAGGGCCGGCCAATAGGCCCCGAACATCCTCCGCTGGTTATCGCCGAAATCGGAATCAATCACGAGGGAGACTTCGACAAGGCAGTGCGCATGGTCGAAGATGCCAGCGCAGCGGGCTGTGAATGCGTCAAATTCCAGGCACATGTCGTTGACGACGAGATGATTCCGAACGACGTCGTGCCAGGCAATACCGATGAAACCATCTGGGACATCATGGTCCGATGCGCGCTAAGCGAAGAGGAGGATAGGGCGCTCAAGGCCCTGGTCGAATCCAAGGACATGATCTACCTTTGCACTCCGTTCTCGAGGGCGGCGGCGGACCAGCTCTACCGGGCCGGCGCAAGCGCTTACAAGATTGGGTCAGGCGAGTGCAACAACTATCCGCTGATCAAACACGTCGCTGGCTTCGGCAAACCAATGATCCTCAGCACCGGTATGAACGACATCGACTCGATCAAGCCGTCGGTAGACATCATGAGTGCGGCAGGTGTACCGCACGCGCTTCTGCATTGCACATCCATGTATCCCACGCCCTACGAACAGGTCCGCCTCGGCGCCCTGGCAGAGTTGGGACACCACTTCCCCGACGCGGTAATCGGTCTGAGTGACCATTCTCTGGGAAACTACACCTGCCTGGGGGCCGTTGCACTCGGCGCCTGCATACTCGAAAAGCACTTCACGTCCGATAAGTCCTGGCCCGGACCCGATATCCCCATTTCTATCGATCCAGATGAGCTTCACGAACTCATCGAGGGCTCACGCGCGATACACGCAGCGAACGGTGGCAACAAGGCAATTCTGCCGGAGGAACAACCCACCATCGACTTCGCATACGCCTCAGTAGTATCCATCCGCCCGATCTCGGCGGGAGAGCAACTGACAGCGGACAACCTATGGGTCAAGAGACCCGGCACGGGAGAGATTCTCGCGGCAGAATACGAAGACATGCTTGGCCGTACTGCGACGACCGACATCCCGGCGGATACGGCGCTGCGTCGTGCCGATGTGCGTTAGCAACCTGCAAAGCTTGCCGGTGCGGACACTGTCCAAGTTCACATGGAGCGTGGCTATCGTGGCGGCTCTGTGAGCGCCAGGCGTCTTAACGATACTGCGGTCCTGGTCACCGGTGGTAGCGGCTTCCTCGGACGTCATGTCATCGCGGAGCTTGTTGGCCAAGGTGCGAAGGTCGTGACTGTCGCCCGCACGGAGCCCAACCCCACGCCAGGGGGCACATGGGTATCGGCAGACCTTCGAAGCGCGAATGAAGCGCAGCGTTGCGTAGCGGACCTTCGTGGCTTGCAATGTTCCCGCTACGCGGTTGTGCACCTGGCTGGTCTGTCCGATGCTTCAGTGTGCAAGGAAGAGCCATTGCGCGCCTTCGAGCACAATGTCGTTACTACGGCTAACCTGCTCGACGCAGCGCGCCGCCATGACATACCGCGCTTCGTACTGGCATCGACCAGCTACGTCTATGGCGACAGCAGCGATCATCCTTTCGACGAGAGCGATCGGCGCGCTCCAGCTTCAGTCTATGCCAACACCAAATATCAGGCCGAGGAACTGGTGCAAACCTATAGTGCTCACTATGGCTTGCGCTGCGACATCCTCCGGCTCAGTACGCTGTATGGCGCCGGCGCAAGCCGCGCGAGCGCGCTCGGCCTCGCACTCGCGCAGGCACGTCACGAAAAGCGCATACAGCTGCGCGATGGCAGTCCCGTACGCGACTTTCTGTACGTGCTCGACGCCGCACGAATCCTGTCCAACCTGCTGCCGCACTCTACCGACGAGACCTGCCGCACGCTCAACGTAGGCAGCGGCCAGCCCGTTAGCCTCACGGAAGCCTGCCAGACCCTCGGCCGGGTCGCCGGGCTGGATGCGAGCCGCGTCAGCTTCGACCGCTCAGGCGATCCCGCTTTGCGTTTAACGCTGAATATCGGTCGTCTACGCTGCGCATACCCGGCCTTCCGCCCCACTCCCTTACAGGTGGGGCTACACGAATCATTCACAGGCACTTCCTGACCAAACATGAAAAATCGACGGATCGCGATCTTCACCGGCAACCGTGCGGAATACGGTCTCCAGTTCCCTATCATCAAAGCGGTGGAGGCCCATCCCGGATTGGACTACGCCCTACTCGTCTCAGGGGCCCATCTGGATGAGGACTTCGGCGCTACGGCGTCTGAGATCGAGCGGGACGGCCTGGCCATTCACGCGCAGGTAAAGATGGACCTGCCAGGCGACGATCTGTACGCCACAACACAAGCCATCGGCTCTGGCGTCACCAACATGAGTGACATACTACGAACGCTAAAGCCCGACATGCTGGTCGTCTATGCAGACCGCTTCGAAGGCTTCGCCGCACTCGTAAGCGGCACGCAGATGGGCATTCCCACTGCCCATATCGAAGGGGTAGACATCACCGAAGGCGGTGCCCTGGACGATAGCGTAAGGCACGCCATGACGAAGCTAGCCCATCTGCACTTCACGACCAATGACGAAGCATCGCGGCGAGTTATTCGGCTCGGCGAAGAACCGTGGCGGGTGCAGACGGTTGGGTTCCCGACCATCGACCTAATCAAGCAGGGCTTGTATGCATCCCCAGATGAACTTGCAGCCCGCTATGGACTGGCACTCGACAGACCGATACTGCTGTTCACCCAGCACTCCATCCCGACCGAACTTGGTCAAGTAGACGCACAGATAGAGCCGTGTCTTGCGGCGATGGAGCAACTAGCATCGCGCAACTACCAGGCCGTGGTTACCTACCCCAACAACGATGCCGGCGGCAAGCGCATCATTGCCAAGCTTGAACAACTAAAGGCACGCGCCGTACCCGGTATTCATGTCATTCCAAGCCTCGGTCGTTACAACTATCACGGCGTGCTGAATCTCTGCGGCAATGTCTCTGGCGGCGCCTGTGTCGGCAACTCATCGAGCGGTATCAAGGAAACGCCCGCACTAAACGCGCCCTTCGTGAACATCGGTGAGCGTCAGAAGGGGCGTCTGCAGGCCCGCAACGTACTCAATGTCGGCTACGACACCGATGCGATCGTGGCTGCCTGTGAACGGGCAACCGAGGATAAGCGTTTCCGGGCTGGCATCCGCCGCTGTAAGAATCCTTACGGCACCGGCGACGCGGGGACCAAGGTGGCGGATCGACTCGCGTCGGTGACGCTCGACCTCAACTTGCTGCAGAAGAAGATGACGTATTGAGCGCCGTATCAGACAGGCTTCGCAGCCAGAGTTCGGTATTCACCAGCATCCACGGAGAAGGCAGACCTTCAGTTTGTCCTGCCCGTAATCCGGACACCGCGCGGGCCAATGCGCCCGGCTCTGCGAACGCGGCGAGTCTGGCGTTCGGCTCGGTAAGCAGGTCCAGATATCGTCCGAGCGCGGTCGGCTGACCAAACCACCGCTGATACGGAAGCAATAGCCCGATCTTGCGTCGATCCACGAGCGCCCCCGGCAAATACTTGCGCGCGAAGCGTTTGAGCACCGGCTTGGTCTCACTGCCGGGCACACGCACGTCGCGCGACATGCCATTCACCAGGCGCAACAACGGCATATGTACAAACGGCACGCGCGCCTCGACCGAAGCGGCCATGCTCATCTTGTCCTGTCGTACCAGCAACGATTCAAGGTACGCGCTTTGGTCGACGGCAAATAGACGGTCACGGAAATCGCTGAACTGTGCCGAAACCCGCCGGCGGTCGCCGCCCGCGGACGGTAGCAGCCCTGGAAACACGTTCCTCATGGCGCGCCAGTCATGGTAGACCGAAGCGTAGCTTGGCATGTCCAGCCCAGCGATTCTGTGCACGCCCATGAAGGGCGGCCGGTCCGGGAGTCGCCCTGCAAACGGCAGCCGCGACAACCATTCCTGCCAGCGCAATCGCCGCCAGTCACCATAGCGTCGGTACCCGCCAAACATCTCGTCGGCACCTTCTCCAGTCAGAACGACCTTGTGCTCTGCCCTGATACGTTCGCAGAGCAACATCAGCATCACGCAGCCTCCGTGCGGCACCGGCCCTTCCATGTGGGAGATGGCTCGAGGCAAAGCGTCGGCGAACGCCTGGCCGTCCATCTCGACCTCTTCATGCTCGAGCGCACAGCGCTCCAATACCAGCGAACGATAAGCCTGTTCGTCTTGGTCGTAGTTCGGGATGCGCACAGCGTAGGAGCGCACTGCGTGCTGCGCAGTGCCCGCGATGCGGGCCGCGATGTAACTGGAATCGACGCCGCCGGACAGCTGCAGACTGTAGCCGACGTCACTTACCGTGTGTGCTCCTATGCTCTCATTCAGTGCCTGTTCGGCCTGTGCCTCCGTTACATCACGCGGTTCGAGCGTCAGCAGAGGATCACAGTAGCGGCGCTCCTTAACAGTCGCGCTGGCGAGATCGACTGTCAGTGCCATTCCACCGCGCAGGCGGCGTACGCCAGCATAGTTCGAGACTTCGCCCGCGGCCCAGCCGAACGTCAGCAGTTCTGCCAACGCGACCTCATCAACCGCTAGCGGCGCGAGATGCCTGAGCGGCCGGACTTCGCTTGCAACAGCTAGCAGCCCGGCGCGGTACTGGATGTAAAGAGGCTTGATGCCAAGCGGATCGCGAGCCACCAACGCGATACCACGCCGCGTGTCGATCAGCACCAGCGCGAACATGCCCTCAAGGAGGTCCAGGACATCAGCGCCCCAGACCTGGTATCCGCGAAGCACGACCTCGGTATCACCGCCGGATCTGAACTGCACGCCGCGGGCCTCCAGCTCGCTGCGTAATGCGCAGAAATTGTAGATCTCGCCATTGAACACGAGGCTGAGTCCGGCCTCGTCGTCGCGCATCGGCTGGTCTGCTCCAGTGCCCGGCGCCAGAATAGATAAACGCCGGAACCCGAGGGCCCAGTTATCACCGTAAGCATGTCCGCTGCTGTCGGGGCCACGATGTATCAGGTCGGCGCTCATCGCGCTCAGCGCCGGCGCGGCAGCGCCGGCGGCGTTCCCGAGCAATGCAACCAATCCGCACATGATAATGGCGCGCCGGCGCGATCAGCCGGGCCGGCGGCCCAGTATTTTCAGCGCTGCGGCTTCAGCCTCACGCTTACACAGCAATTTCTGACCTGGCAAGATGAGATACGACAGCTCGGAGCTCGCGACCGTGCGGACGGCGTCCGCAACCGTATAGTTCATCGGTTCGCCATGCAGATTGA
>MDTA01069329.1_pt1 | contig 37141 bp, 35 predicted proteins | sample 811151 | NCBI WGS metagenome assembly MDTA01 (sample SAMN05326648, study PRJNA326480) | marine metagenome | isolation source: seawater | place: Indian Ocean: South | collected 2010
AATTAAGACATGAATTACGGGATAAAAATTCAAAAACAGAAAAACTTCAAAAAGAACTTTCAAATAAACAAAATATTAAAAACTTAATAGTAACAAAAGGTTCCCAAGGATCTATATTATATGCAAAAAATTATGATAAATTTATATATGCCCCAGCATTTTCAAATAAAGTTGTAGACAAAGTAGGCGCAGGGGACACAATGTTATCAATAATTTCTATGTGTATAAATAAAAAATTAGATCTTAACTTATCTCTTCTTATTGCTTCAATTGCTGCAGCAGAGTCTGTAAAAAAAATAGGAAACAAATTTTCAACAAATAAAATTAATTTAATAAAATCACTGGAAGCAATTATTAAGTAAAAATGAAAAACATTTTTATAACAGGAGGTGCCGGTTACGTTGGTTGTCCATTAACCACTTATTTATTAAATAAAGGTCATAATGTAACAGTACTTGATCTAATGATTTATGGAGAAAATCTTTTACCCCCCAAAAAAAATTTAAAAGTTATTAAAGGTGATATAAGAGATCAAAATTTATTAAAGGATTTATTACCAGGGCACGATATTTTAATTCATCTCGCCTGTATTTCGAATGATCCAAGCTTTGAGTTGAACCCTAAATTAGGAAAATCAATAAACTTAGATTGTTTTGAACCTTTAGTGGATATATCTATTAAATCTAAAATAAAAAAATTTATTTTTGCATCTTCATCCTCTGTTTATGGAATAAAAAAAACAATAAATGTAGATGAAAATTTCAATTTAGAACCACTTACAGATTATTCCTTATTTAAAGCAAAATGTGAAGATATATTAAAAACTTACTCATCTAACCATTTTTGTACTTCAATACTAAGACCCGCAACTGTTTGTGGGTACTCTGTTAGGCAAAGATTGGATGTAGTAGTAAATATTTTGACTAATTTAGCATTTCATAAAAGAAAAATAAGTATATTTGGTGGCAATCAGTTAAGACCAAACATTCATATTAAAGATATGATAAGGGCATACGATTTAATAATAAATACTGATGATAAAATAGTTAATAATGAAATATTTAATATAGGTTTTGAAAACAAAACAGTTTCAAAAATCGCAGAAAATGTAAAAGCTATAGTTGGTGAAGATGTCAAATTAGAATTTGTTAAATCAGACGATAATAGATCTTATCATATTTCATCGGGTAAAATCCAAAAAAAACTTAAATTTAATTTTAAATATTCTATTTCAGATGCAATAAAAGATTTAAAATCTGCTTTTGAAAAAAAATTGCTACCAAATTCCTTAGATGATAGCAGATACTTTAATATTAAACGAATGAATGAAATTCATTTAAAATAATATGAAAATCTTTGATATAAAATATTATAAGCTTAAAAATAAATCTCCTAGAAAAAATATATATAAAAAAAGATCAATAAAAAATAAATTAATAGCTTGGGAACATGGAAAAGAACATTATGACGGAAAAAGAATAAATGGTTATGGAGGGTATAAGTATGATGGTAGATGGAAACTGTTATTACCCAGAATTATCAAAAGATATAATTTAAACAAAAAAAGTAGGGTATTGGACTTAGGATGCAAAAAAGGTTTTTTCATCAGGGATCTAAAAAAAGCAATTAAAGGAATAAAAGTTTATGGAATAGAGGATCATCCTTATCCAATTAGTAAATCACACAAATCAATTAAAAGATTTATAAAAATCTCTCCTTATACAAAAATTCCATTTAAAACAAACTATTTTGATTTTGTATTTTCCTTAAGTACTATTTATAAACTTAATCTAGGAGATGTTGTTAAATGTTTGCGTGAAATAAATAGAGTAAAAAAAAATAAATCAGGATCTTTTGTTTCCCTTGGGTCATTCAATAATAATTCTGAAAAAGAGATTTTTAAATCTTGGACGTGTACTGGTACAACAGTTTTGTCGAAAAAGGATTGGAAAATTGTTTTAAAATATTCAAAATATAATGGTGATTATTTTTTGACAACACCTAAAATTCTTAACCTGTAATCAAATGAAAGTAAGTGATTTTATAGTAAACTATTTATCTACTAAAACTGACAAAGTTTTTGGTGGACAAGGCGGAAGTATAATACATATTGCAGATAGTATTGATAGAAGCAAAAAAATTAAATTTATACCTGGTCAGAATGAACAGGCTTCCTCTATAGCTGCTGACGCCTATCATAGAGTAAGTGGAAAACTTGGAGTTTGTATAGCAACTAGTGGTCCAGGGGTTTTAAATCTTTTACAAGGCATGGCATGCTCTTACTTTGACTCTATACCATCACTTTATATTTCTGGTGCACCAATCACAAAGCAAATAAGAAAAAACAAAAAAATAAGACAGATAGGATTTCAAGAAATGGAAGTTGTTGATTTAGTAAAACCCCTTACAAAATATGCCGTTTTAATTAAAAAGCCAGAGGACATAAAATATGAGTTAGATAAAGCACTAAACATTGCCCACTCAGGAAGGAAAGGTCCTGTTCTATTAGATATTCCAGATGATATTCAAAGAGCAGATATAAATACAAAAAAATTAAGAAAATACAAATCAAAAAAAAGAAAAATTTTTAACAACTCCAAAAATAAAACCAAAATTATTTTAAAAGAATTAGAAAAATCTGAGAGACCACTTTTAGTTATTGGAAATGGGGTCAAACTATCAATGGCTGAAAATTTAATAAAAAAAATTGTTAAAAAAAATCAAATCCCATTTGTGACAACATGGGCCACTGTCGATATGTTTAAGCACAATCATAAATTAAATGCTGGTACATTTGGTGTAGCAGCAACACGGTATGGAAATTTCGCTATCCAAAATTCTGATCTTCTAGTTTTTTTAGGAGCTAGATTAAGTCCCCAAATCGTAGGTAGCAATATAGATATTTTTTCACCGAAATCTAAAAAAATCATTGTAGATATTGATAAGTATGAATTTAAAAATCATCGCTTAAAAAAAAATATTATTAAAATTAATTCAAACGTTCATGATCTTATAAAAGAATTGTCTCGAAATAAAATCACATTAAAGAAAAATAAAATTTTTGAATGGATTAATAAAATTAAATCTTATAAAAATAGATTTCCAGTTTTACCTGATCAGAAAATTTTGAAAAAAAATCAATTTTTAGATCCCTACCACTTTTTTAACTCACTTTCAAAAACAACAAAAAAAAATGATATATTAATTCCAGATGCAAGCGCAAATCTCATATGGTTTATGCAATCATATAAAAATAATTTTTTAGGTCAGAAAATATTTACGGCGTTGAATCATTCACCAATGGGCTATTCTATGCCTGCGTCAGTAGGTGCCTATTTTGGAAAACAAACAAGCAGAGTATTAGCATTTATAGGTGATGGATCAATGCAAATGAATATTCAAGAACTAGAAACTATTAAACATTATAATATTGATACCAAAATTTTTATCTTAAACAATAATGGATATGGATTAATTAAACAAACCCAAGAAACATGGTTAAAGTCCAATTACGTTGGGGTTGATAAAAAAAGCGGACTGAGTCTCCCAAATTTTATTGATGTAGCAAAAGCATACAAAATAAAAACTACACAAATAAAGTCAAATAAAAACCTTGTAAAAAGACTTAAAAATATTTTAAAACAAAAAGGACCGGTTATTGTTGAGTTGATGATTGATCCAAAAGCAAGAGTAAATCCAAAAATTGAATTTGGAAGACCTTTACATGATATGTCACCAAAACTTGATAAGAATATTCTAAAATCAATTTTAATTTAGACACACCTAAGTCCAATTTTTAATAAATGAATAAACCAAAAATTATATTATTAGCAGGCTTTATATCTACGTCAGGTACTAAATTAGTGCAGAGTCAGCTGGAAAGTTCAAAAGAAATTCTGACTATACCAGCTTATCCATTATTATATTTTTATGATCATTGGAATGATTGGGAAAAAAAATATAAAAGTCTAAGTGCTAAATTAGTTTTAAATTTGCTTCTTAAACATCATGCATCATTAATCGACTCTAGAAAAATAAAAGGTTTTAATGGCCTTACTAAACTAGGAAAAAATAAAAATAAATATATAAAAATTTCTAAAAAAAAATTTAAAAATAATTTTTTAAAATATCTCGATGAAAAACCTATTGATCGAATAAATGTTTTAGAGGCAATTCACTTTGCTTATTTTAAAAGCAAAGGTTCAAATTTTAAAAATGTAAAATACTATTTATTCCATATACACAATTATGAATTCATTGCTAAGTATTTTAGTAAGGATTACGAAAAATTTACAATGTTACTTTGTTTTAGAGGTCCGGTAGATCAGTTCTGGAGAAGAGTTCAAGCAAACAAGAACATGGAAAAACAAAGATATGATTTTTCAGACCAAGAATATATCAGAAATTATAACTATTTTACTATGTTAAGGCATTTTTGTATGGATTTTAGGTATATGGGAAAAGAATTTTATAATAAAAAAGTTTTCATAAAATTTGAGGATTTAAAAACCGAAAATATAAAAACTCTTAAAAATATATGTTCAAAAATTAACATTAAATTTAATTATAAAATGAAACGACCTAAATTTGGTGGTTTATCATGGTGGAGTGATAAGATTTATGTAGGAAGTAAAAGCAAAAAAGATTTTAAAAATGATCCATTTATTGATATTTCTGGAAAAAAAAATTTTTTTTCACATGAAATATTTATAATTGAAAATTTACTGCGATATTTTTATCTTAAATTTGGTTTTAAAACATATATATATAAAAAGAGCATATTTTCGAATTTAGTTTTCTTTTTATATCTTTTTTTACCAACTAAATCTGGTATTAAATTATTTTATTCAAGATTGAAATTGAGAAATATAAAAACTTATATAAAAAATTCTTATATAGAATGTTTTAAAGGTGATTTAAAAGATTATTACTTTAACGCGTTTTACAAGTATAAATGGGTTTATAGAATAATTTTTTTAATTAAGTTTAATTTTTTAAGAAAGATAGTTTTTAATAAAAGAAATGAAAAAAATATTTTTTCATTTTTTTTTAAAACATTGTTATTTTTTTTTAAATTATTAAAATATCCATATATGCAAATCGAGTTGTCCTTATTTTATTTTGTAAGGGTATTTTATTTGACTTTTTATTATTTGCTTATTTTTTTTAAAAAAAGTTACACAAATGAATTCAAAATTTAAAAAAATTTTGATAACCGGTTCAACTTCAGGACTAGGAAAAGACTTATCTTTAAATCTTAAAGATAGAAATGGAGTCTATTTAATATGTGTAGGTAGAAAAGCAAATAAATTTTCTTATTTAAGAAAAAGAATAAAAACAAACGTAGTTTTCTTTAAGCAAAATTTAAATAATTTATCAAATATAAAAAACTTTATAAATAAACTTAAAAAAAAATCTCTTTTACCCGATGTGGTTGTACATTGCATGGGCGGTGGCCTTGGTCTAAGACAACCAAAACTTAATTATGAAAATTGGAATTTACTTCTTAAAACAAATTTTCTCTCTGGTGTTGAATTAAATAATCAATTAATTAATCAAAAAAACAAAAATAAACAATTACAGATAATACATATTGCTGGAATCGCCTCATTATTGACTGGAATGGGATCAGTGGGATTATCGACAACGAAATTCATGCTTATTCCATATGTAAGCAATATGTTCAAATATGCAAAAAAATTTAATATCAAAATTAACTGTATTCTTCCTGGCGGTTTTATGTCTTCAGAGGGTAGTTTCTTTAGATTAAAAAAAAAAAATATATCTGGTTATAAAAACTATATTTTTTCAAAAACATTAAAAAAAAAACTTATGAAATCTAAAGATATTCAAAAAATAATTAGTGATCTTATATTTAAAAAAAATTTGAATTTAAATGGATATAATTTAATAGTAGATTACAGTAAATCTTTAAAAAATTTTAAACAAGAAAAATAATAAAAAACATGAAAGTTAGATATTCATATTTAAAGCAACAGTTTTCGAATAGTAATGATTTATGGAGAAGACTGAAGAAATTTGTTGGAACTGGTGATTTCACATTAGGGAAACCTTTAAAAGATTTTGAAAATAAATTTGCAAAATTAATAAATACAAAATATGCAGTAGGAGTTAATTCAGGCACCGACGCACTTAAACTATCCTTAAAAGTAATTGGTGTAAAACCTGGTGATGAAATAATAACAGCTGCCAATACATTCGTTGCAACTGTGGGAGCAATTACCGAACTTGGTGCAAAGCCGGTGTTTGTGGATTGTGATGATACCTTTTGTATGAATGTCTCAAAAGTTGAAAAAGTTATTACAAAAAAAACAAAAGCAATTGTTCCAGTACATTTCACTGGTTATATGACAAACATGCCTGAATTGAAAAAAATTTCAAAAAAATTTGGAATCAAAATCATAGAAGATGCATGTCAATCAATATTAGGTGAAATTAATAAGAAAAAAAGTGGTACATGGGGTGAACTAGGTGCTTTTTCTTTGCACCCGTTAAAAAATATAAATGTTTGGTCAGACGGTGGAATTATAACAACAAATAATTCAAATTATTATAAAAAGTTGTTATTATTAAGAAATCATGGACTAGTAGACAGAGACACAGTAAAGATAAATGGTTTTAATTCCAGACTAGACACATTTCAAGCTGTTGTCGGTAACTGGCTACTACCAAAAGCAAAACAAATTGCATTACAAAGGATTAAAAATGCAAAATTTTATGATAAAAAATTATCAAAAGTCCCTGAGATTGAAATTCCTCCAAGACCAAAAAATTATAAAATTGTTTATCATTTATATGTGGTTTTTGCAGAAAAAAGAGATCAGTTATACAAATATTGCCGTAAAAAAGGAATAGAAGCCAAAATACATTATCCTAAACCCATGTACCTTCAAGAGAGCATGAGTTTTCTCAAACATAAAAAGGGTGATTTTCCAACTACTGATGAACATGCAAAAAAAATTATTACTTTTCCATGTGATCAACACTTAAGTAGAAAACAATTGAATTACGTTGTTAAAACAATCCAAGATTTTTATACAAAAAAATGAAAATACCTTACGTAAATTTAGAAGCTCAATGGAAAGAAGATGAAAAAGAATTAAAACCGATTTTACTTAATATTTTAAAGAAAGGTCAGTACATCGGTGGAGATGAGATTAATGAATTTGAAAAGAAAATTTGTAAAATCTGTGGGACAAAATATGCTGTTGCACTTAATAGTGGTACTGATGCTCTTACGCTTGGGTTGTACTTACTTGGTGTAAAAAGAGGTGATGAAGTTATTACGCCACCAAACTCATTTATTTCATCAACATCCTCAATAGTTCATATCGGAGCAAAACCAGTATTTGTTGATGTATTAAAAGATCAAAACATTAATCCAGAATTAATTGAAAGGGCTATTACAAAAAAAACGAAGGCAATAATGCCAGTACATTTAACTGGAAGAATTGCAGAAATGAACTCAATTATAAAAATATCAAAAAAATATAAAATTCCAATTATAGAAGATGCAGCACAATCGATTGGTTCTAAATACTACGGTAAAAAATCAGGATCTTTTGGAAGCATAGGCTGTTTTTCAGCTCATCCGCTGAAAAACTTAAATGGGATAGGGGATGGTGGTTTTCTTACAACAAATAATTTTAGTTTTTACAAAAAAGCTATAATGCTAAGAAATCATGGGCAGTCCGAGAGAAACATCGTTAAACATTTTGGTTATTTGTCAAGAATGGACACCTTACAAGCGGCAGTACTTAATTTTAGAATAAAAAAATTGAATAAAATAATTGAAGCAAGAAGAGAAAATGCAGATTATTACTTTAAAAATATCGACGAAAATAAGTATTTATTACCCAGAGAAAAAAAATTTCAATTTAATAGCTATCATACTTTTGTTATCCAAACGAAAAAAAGAGATAAAATCATAAAATATTTAAAAAAAAATGGAATACAAACTGCAATTCATTACCCCGTACCTATCCATTTACAACCAGCATCTAAATTTTTAGGTTATGAAAAAGGTTCCTTTCCTGAAACTGAAAAACAAAGCAGGGAGATATTAACACTGCCAATACATCAAAATTTGACCAAAAAAGAATTATCTAAGATTGTAAAAACATTAAATAACTATTGATATGACTTCATTTTTGACAAGGGAAGAAATCGTAATTTCAGAAGAGTTTGAAAACAAAGGCTACATAATAAGAAACATTATTGACAAAAAGTCTTTAAAAAAAATTAAAAGTTTTTTTATAACTGAAATTAGAAAAAATACATATATTAAGAAAAAAATTGATGATGATCTTTTATTAAATAATTTTCATAAGTTTATAAAAAAAGAAAATTTAAATACCATTAGATTAAAATTAATTTCTGCAATGCAAAGAAATAAAAATTTAAGAAAATTATATTACATGATCTCTAAAGATTTCTTAAACATGTTGATTGGAAATGAATTATCAATGCAACAAAGAGTTAATTTGAGTATCCAAATGCCAAATGACAGAAGTTCATTATTACCTGTTCACTCTGATGTTTGGTCTGGCGACTCACCATTTGAGATAGTTGTATGGATTCCCTTAGTTGATTGTTACAAAACAAAAACTATGTATATACTTCCTCCAAAAAAAAATAATAAAATAGTTTTAAAAAAACAAAAGAATAGTAAAAAGATTTTTAATCATATTAAAAAGGATTTAGTTTGGCCAAAAGTTAAGTATGGTGAAGTATTAATTTTTAATCAAATGTTAGCTCACGGAAATGTCGTAAATAAAGAGAATGAGACAAGATGGTCAATGAATTGTAGATTTAAGGGGATATTCACTCCATATGGGGATAAAAAACTTGGTGAGTTTTTTGAACCAATCACATTAAGAAAAGCATCTCAAATAGCATTAAATTTCAAACCAAAAAAATAATAAATGAAAAAATTGAAAGGTTATATTTTTAGCAGGTCTTTCATGGGCGAAAGAGTACCCCAACATGTTCAAAATCTTGTAATAAGAGATTACTGTATAAAAAAATCTTTTAAGTATTTACTTAGTGAAAGCGAATATTCAATGGAGGGGAGTTATCATATATTAAAAAATTTAATTAATAATCTTTCTTCAGTGAGCGGTATAGTTGCATACAGCATATTTCAACTACCCAAAGATGATAATTTAAGAAAAGATATAATTTTAAAATTGATAAAAAAAGAAAAAACTATTCATTTTGCAGTTGAACAAATTTCAATAAATAATTTTACAGAATGGCAAAAAGCTGATGAGATTTGGAAAATTAAAAAAATACTTCCAAAGTGTTTAAGTAAAATTTAGTAAAAAATATTTCAATGTTTAAGCTGAAAAAATTTGTTTTAAAACAAATTGATGATGTTTCCAGTAAAGGAATTAAAATACTTCCTTTTAAAATAGCTTTAGCTATTGGCAAATTATTTAAGTTAACTCTTTTATTACTTTTTGTTTTTTTTGTCCCTTTTATATTTTTAACTAGAAAAATATTTAATTTTCATTTTTATGAACTTCAAACTGATAGAATTGGATATTATTGTTCTTGGGAGCCATTCATAATGATAACTCATTTTAAAAAAATTGAAAAAAAAAAAGAAAAACAAATTTGTTTTATCTATCATAATAATATTATTGCCAATAAATATCTAACAGAACTTTATAAGAATAAAATGAAGTCGTTTGGGCATTACTATTTTTTAAAAGGTTATTTTTTTTGGAATATTTTAACTTCAAGTTATGAATTATGGACAAAAAATAAAATTAAAACTTTTTTTAAAAATAGAGTGATAACTTACCCAATGTTTGTAAAAACTCCTGCGATATTGAAAATTCCACAGAATGATATTATAAAGGGAGAGCATTTATTAAAAAGTCTTGGTGTACCAAAAAATAGTAAATGGATTTGTATTCATAACAGAGATAGTTCTTATTTAACCTATCAGCAAAAAAAAGGATATCTACCGAAAGTAAATTTTAGTTATCATAACATCCGAGATTTTAGTATAAATGATTTAATTCCGGCTGCAGATTATTTTACAAAAAAAGGCTTTTATGTTTTACGTACAGGGGTTACCTCAAATGAAAAACTCATTACCAAGAACCCTAAAATAATTGATTATGTAAATAGCAAATATAGAAGTGATTTTGGAGAAATTTTTCTTTTCAGTAATTGTGAATTTTATTTTGGCTCTACAGCTGGTTGTTGGAAAATTGCAAAATTTTTTAGAAAACCCGCTTTTCTTATAAATGGCTTTGGTTTTGCTGATCTTTTTTTAATGCCTTGGAAATATCCAGGTATATTTAAAAAACTTAAGTCTAAACAAAATAATAAATTTTTATCTGTAACTGATATGGTAAAAGATAACTTAAATCATTTAACTGATAAAAATCTACTAGATAAAAAAGGTATTGAAGTAGTTAATAACACTCCAGATGAAATATTGGATTTAGCAATTGAAGCAGTAGAATACTATAAAAAAAATAATATAAATTCACCAAAAAAACTTGATCTTTTTTTTAATGAAGTTTCAAAAGGTAGTTTAAAAAATTATAAATACTACAAAAACCCAATTGGAAAGAAATTTCTTGGAGAATTAAATATTTAAAAAATGAAAAGCATTTTCATTAATCTTAAATCAGTAATGCATTTACTTTCAAAAAAAGATGTAAATTATTTATTTATCTTATCCTTTCTAATTCTTCTTACCACAGTTTTTGAAACCCTGAGTCTCAGTATGATTGTTCCGTTAGTTTCATTTATTGGAGATGTTGAATTTATAGAAAATTACCCAGTAATATTCGATATTTTGAGCAAATTTTCATCCATTTTTGATTTAACGACACAAAACTTTACAGAGACACAAAAATTAATGTTAGGAACTTCATTTATTTTTTCACTCTTTTTTTTGTTACGTCATATATTTTTTTTAATTGTTACTTGGAAAAAGGAAGATTTTAAATTTAAAATGAAAACAAATTTTTCAGACAAAATGTATTCGGGTTATCTAAAGCTTCCTTACTCATTTCATCTCAAAAACAACTCGTCAATTCTTGTAAGAAATGCAGTACAAGAAGTGGAAATTTTTACAAATAATGTAATGCAATTAATAACTGTATTTAGTGACTTAATATTAATAACCTTTCTAATATCAATGCTATTATTTTTTGAGAGTAAAATTACAATTTATATAATATTATTCCTTAGTTTTTTATCTGCAGTATTTCTAATTTTAACAAGAAAAAAAATCTTTAGTTTAGCAAAAGAAAGACAACAAAATGACAGAAAATCATTTTTTTATGCTAAACAAGGTTTAGAGGCAATTAAAGAAATCAATATTTCTGGAAGACAAAATGAATTTGCAGATCAATATATTTCTAAATATAGTAAATTGAGTAAAATTGTATTTCTGCAAAATTTTATAAATTTCTTACCACGAGTTTGGTTGGAAGTTTTTGTTTTCATTTCTCTTATTATTTTTTTGTTTTTCTCTCATTTTCAAAATAACGAAATGACCAAAATAATACCAATACTAGCTTTGTATGTGGGCACAGCCTTCCGGCTCTTACCTGGAATAAACCGAATAGTAGTAAGTATAAACGCGTTGAAACTTGGCTTACCAGCAGTGAAAGTCTTACAAGAAGAAATTGACTTATTTAATAAACAAAAAGAGAATTTAAAATATACAGGTCAAAGTGAAACTCGATTTGAAAAAAGTTTAAAACTTAAAAATATTTTTTTTGATTATGAAAAGTCAAAATCAATTTTAAAAGGTATAAACATTGAGATTTTAAAAGGTTCAACAATTGGTATTATGGGTTCAAGTGGGTCTGGCAAAAGTACTTTTATTGACGTATTAACAGGACTTTTAAGACCAAATAAAGGTGAGGTATTAGTAGATGAACAAAACATTTATTTGAATTTAAAGAGCTGGCGAAAAAAATTAGGATATGTACCTCAAAATATTTATTTATTAGATGATACAATAAAAAATAATATTGCTTTCGGAATTCAAGAACATTTAATTGATCAAAAATTAATTAATGAGGCTTTAAATAAGGCTGGTCTAAATAAATTTATAAAAGAACTTCCAAATGGAGTTGAGACTAATGTAGGCGAGCGAGGCACTAAATTATCTGGAGGGCAAGCTCAAAGAATTGCATTAGCTAGAGCACTATATAACAAACCTTCCGTACTTATTTTAGATGAAGCAACAAATTCATTAGATATAAATAAAGAAAATCAAATATTAGAAACTATCAAAACAAATTTAAAAGATATAACTGTTATAATAGTTTCACACAGAGAAAATACTGTAAAAATCTGTGATAAAGTATACAAAATAAGTGATGGTATTCTTAAAGAGTTAAATTTATAAGTTCGGATGAAAAAAATTAATAGCCTTTTTTTATATTAAAAAAATATGTTTAATAATAAATCAATTTTAATTACTGGTGGTACAGGTTCATTTGGAAATGCATTTGTAAACTATTTAATAAAAAATTATAAACCAAAAAAATTAATAATTTTTTCTAGAGATGAATTTAAACAGTTTCAAATGGCAGAAAAATTTCCAACAGAAAAATATAGATTTTTAAGATATTTTATTGGTGATGTAAGGGACAAACAAAGACTAAAGCTCGCTACAAAAGACGTTGATTTTCTTATACATGCCGCAGCTTTGAAACAAGTAGCATCTGCAGAATACAATCCTCAGGAATATATAAATACAAATATTCTAGGTGCTCAGAATGTAATTGATGTTTGCATGGAAAATAAAGTGAAAAAAGTAATTGCCTTATCAACCGATAAAGCTGCTAACCCAATTAATTTGTATGGAGCTACAAAACTTGCATCTGATAAACTATTTATTGCAGCAAATAATTTAGTGGGAAAAGAAAAAACAAGATTTGCTATTGTAAGATATGGGAACGTACTGAATTCAAGGGGATCTGTAGTGCCGTATTTCAAAAGCCTTTCTGAAAACAAAAGTAAGTTTTTTCCTATAACTCATCCAAAAATGACACGGTTTTGGATCACATTAGAAGAAACAGTAAAATTTGTTGATTTCACATTTAAAATAATGAGTGGAGGGGAAATATTTGTTCCAAAAATACCTTCAATTAAAATTATAGATCTAGCTAAAGCTATAAACCCGAATATGAAAATTAAAATAATTGGTATTAAACCTGGTGAAAAACTACATGAAATAATGTGTCCAAGAGACAGCTCACATCTTACTTTAGAATTTAATAAATATTTTTTAATTAAACCAGATGTAGTTTTTTTTAGTATTAATAATAGCTTTCAAAAAAATTATTTTAAAGAAAAAGGAAAAAAGGTAAAAGATAACTTTGAATACAATTCACTCACAAACAAACAATACTTAAGCATTAATCAAATTAAAAAAATAATCTAAATACTTGATAAAAGTAATTTCACTAAATCAAAAAGCTAAGCCTTTTTATAAGATAGAAGACATTAAGATTAAGAAGGCAAAATACTTCAACGTAAAGATAACGCAAAAAAACATTAAGGAGTTTATAAACTTAACAGGTGACAACAGTCCCATTCATAGCAATAAAAAATTTTTAAAGAATAATAATTTCAAAAAAGTTTTAGGACATGGTTTTTTAATAACAACAATTTTATCACAAATATATGGAAAATTTTTTCCTGGAGGTTTAGAATTATGTGTAAAACAAACTTGTTATTTCCGTAAACCATTTTTTGTTGGTGATATTTTAAAAATTAAAATAATACCTCTAAAGAAAATAAAAAATCTAAAACTTTTAGAAATCTTTGTTGAGATAAAAGTTAAAAACACAATTATATTCACGGGTGATGCTACTTTTATTTTAAGTCTTAAAAAATGAGAAAATTGTCAAATGAATTTAAAAAATTACAAAATTACATACCAAAAAACAGTACGATTTATTTAGAAATAGATCTAATTAGGCTAAGAGATTTTTTTCTTAAAAAAAACAAAGAATTAGTTTTAGAATTTATTTTAAATGAATTTAAAAAAATTATAGGTAAAAAAGGTAATTTAATTTTGCCTAGTTTTACTTATTCTTGGGGAAATAATAATAAAATAAAAGAATTTGATGTAAAAAAAACTCCACCTAAAACAGGGACTTTCCCAAATTTCCTGTTTAAAAAAAAAAGCTTTGTAAGAACAAAAGATCCCATGTTTTCTTTTTTAATATTTGGTAAAGATAAAAAAAAACTAATTTCAATTGGAAAAAATTCTTTCGGACCAAACAGTTTATTTGAAAAAATTAACAATCAGAATTCTTACCTAGTAAGTTTTGGATTAAACAAATTTGATCCAACTTTTGTCCATTATGTTGAGGAATATTTCGATATTAATATTCATAAAATCGGATACCGATTCTCAAAAAAATATACTGGATATTTTAAATCTGGATCTAAAAGAAGAAAGGATAATTTTCATTCTTTCTCAAGAAATTTAAGATTAAATAAATTTTATAATGAAAAAAATATTAAAAAAGTATTACTTAAAAAAAAAAAACTCAAGATAATTAATTTTTATTCATTCGATGTTTTTATCGCAAAAGCAAAAGATTTTTTCGATGAGGGAATAAAAGGTATGAAATCAAATTCTGATTTCTTTATAAAAAATGGTAAGTAAAAAATATAATTTAGGTGAGTATTTTGTAAAAGTTGCAAAAAAAAACTCAGAAAAAAAAGCAATTCAATTTTTAAATAATACATATATAAATTTTGGTGATTTAAATAAAAACTCTAATATAATTAGTAATTGGTTAAAAAGAAAAAAAGTTAAGCCAAATGATAGAATTTGTATTTTATCAAATAAAAATCAATTTGTATTTTATTTAATCATTTCATGTTTGAAAGTAGGTGCAGCCTATACCGTCTTAGACAAAGACAATCCAGACACAAGAAATTTAAAGATTATAAAAAATTTAAAACCTAAATTTATATTTTCTTGCATAGAATACGATGGACAAATAAAAAAACTAAAAAAATTTATAAGTTTAAAAAAATTAAATAAAATATTAGCAAGGCAAAATATAAAATTTAAACCTGCAAATTTTCAAAATAGTACTTTAGCCTACAACATGTTTACGTCAGGATCGACAGGTGTTCCAAAGGGTGTGTCCATAACCCATAAAAATTTATTTAATTTCATTAATTGGGCACGGAAAGAATATAGAATTACCAAACATGACATTTTCAGTAATCTTAATGGATTACATTTTGATAATTCAATATTTGATATATTCGGAGGTTTATTTAACGGATTAACAATTGTATCAGTAAATAAGGAAGACCTATTTGACCCAAGAAAATATTTTAACCTAACAAAAAAATTTAAAATTACTACATGGTTTTCCGTTCCATCTTTACTCATATATTTTATGAACTTTAAAGCAATTAATCAAAAAAATTTTAGTAGTTACAAAAGGGTTATTTTTGGAGGGGAGGCATTTCCAAAAAAAAATTTGCAAAAATTATTTAAATTTATTGGTAAAGGAACTGAAATTTATAATGTTTACGGACCAACCGAATGTACCTGTATATGTTCAAGCTATAAAGTTTCCAAATTTGATTTTAAGAAAAATGAGATCAAAAAGTATACTCCTCTTGGAAAAAAAATGATTAAAAAATTCGGTTTTTATATTATTAATGACAACCAAAAAGTTAAAAAAAATCAAAAAGGGGAACTCATTCTCACTGGGGAGAATGTAGGGAAAGGTTATTTTAATAACCCTACAGAGACAAAAAAGAAATTCATTCAAAATCCTTTTAAGTCTAAAAAAGATATAGTTTATAAAACTGGAGACGTTGTTTATCAAGATGGTAAAAATAAATTAATTTATTTTGTTTCTAGATTAGACAATCAAATTAAATACATGGGGCATAGAATTGAATTAGATGAGATTGAAAAGGCAATAAATAGTTTAAAAAATGTAAAAAGAAGTCTAGTTACATTTGGAAAGAAAAATAATACTACAGAAATTACTGGTTGGATTTCATCTCATAAAAATCAAGAAAATAAAATTATATATCAGCTAAGTAAAATTTTACCTAATTACATGATACCAACTAAAATTAATTATATTAAAAAAATTCCAATAAATAATAATGGAAAAGTTGATAGACTAAAAATAACTTCAAATTATTATGATTAAAGCAAGACTAAAAAAAATAATATTTAAATTAAGTAAAAAAAAAACCATCATTACAGATAGCAAAGATTTAGTTTCGTCTCAGATATTAGACTCACTATCAATCATGATGCTCATATCAGAAATAGAGAAACAATTTAAAATAAAAGTTAAAATGTCAAAATTTAGTATTAATGATTTTAAAAGTGTTAATACTATTGAAAAATATATTAAACGTAATGCAAAAAATTATAAATAATTCAAAAAAATATTATGAGGACAAGTTTAAAAAATTTGGTCCAAGTGTTAAGGGATTAAATTGGAAAAATAAGTCTTCTCAAGAATTAAGATTTAAAATCTTAACAAAAATTGGAAACATTAGTAATAGAAGTGTTCATGATTTTGGGTGTGGGTATGGTGATTTTAATAAATACTTAAAAAAAGACTTTACCAACTTTAAATACATAGGAACAGATATATCGGAATTAATTTTAAAAGAAGCTAAAAAAAAAAATAGACAAAATAGTATCTTTTATAAATATGATATAATTAATTCTAGTTTTGAAAAAAAATTAGTTTCAGATTTTGTTTTAAATTCTGGAGTATTTACTGTGAGAAATAATATAAATAATGATAAATGGTGGGGTTTTGTTAAGTCAGGAATAAAATCAATGTATAAGTATTCAAAAATCGGTATAGGTTTTAATCTAATGTCTTCTGTAGTTGACTTTAAGGAAAGACATTTATTTTACAAAAGCTCAAAAGACGTAGGTAAATTTATTCAAAATAATTTAAGTGAAAAAATTAAAATAGTTTATTCCCAATATTTATGGGAATATACAGTATTCGTTTATAAATAATTCCAGAATGAAAAATAATATGTATCAGTGGGCAAAGGAATTGTTTCCTATTAATAGAAGCATAACTGGAGACGGTGTTCGTAAAACTTTAAGATATATAAAGAATGAAATACCAAAAATAAAAATAAAATCTGTTAAATCTGGCTCTAAATGTTTTGATTGGAAAGTACCTCTAGAATGGAAAGTTGATAGAGCGTATATTTCAGATTTAAATAATAATATTCTTGTAGATTTTAAAAAAAACAATCTTCATTTATTAGGATATTCTCAACCGATAAACAAAACTGTTTCTTTTAATGTTTTAAAAAAGAAACTACATACCTTACCTAATGATCAAAATGCGATACCTTATAGAACAAGCTACTACAAAAAAGATTGGGGTTTTTGTATTAAACACAAAAATTTAAAAAAACTAAAAAAATTTAATAAATTAAAAGTATTAATAAATTCAAAATTTTTCAAAGGAAAACTGAATTATGGAGAATTATTTATTAAAGGAAAAAGTAGAAAAGAAATTTTATTTTCTACAAATATATGTCATCCATCTTTAGCAAATAATGAGATTTCTGGACCAGTTCTAGCAATGAAAATAGCTAAATACATTCTGGAAAAAAAAAGAAATTATACTTATAGAGTTATTTTTATACCGGAAACAATCGGAGCTATTGCGTTCATAAGTAAAAACTTGAAAAATTTAAGGGAAAATCTTTTAGCTGGCTTTGTTTTGTCATGTGTAGGCGACGATAATTCATATTCTAAAATAAGCTCAAGGTTTGATAATACTTTTGCTGACAAAATTTTGGAAAGAACATTAAATGCAAAAAATATTAAATTCAAAAAATATTCCTTTTTATCAAGGGGTAGTGACGAAAGACAGTTTTGTAGCCCGGGGGTTGATCTACCCGTATGTTCTTTTTGTAGAACAAAACATGGAGAGTTCAAACAATATCATACATCAAAAGATAATTTGGACTATATCTCACAAAAAGGTCTGAATAATTCAAATAAAGTTATGAAAAGTTTAATTAATAATATAGAAAAAAGTAGTTTTTATAAAACAACAAGCCTTTGTGAGCCTTTCCTTACGAAACATAACTTAAAGAAAACAATTAGTGGTGAGAGAAAAATGAGTTTTAAAACCAAAATGCTAATTGATGCAATTGCTTATTCAGATGGTAAATTTTCATTAGAAGATATTTCTGAATTTACAAGAATTAAAAAAAAATATCTTAATAATATTTTAAAAAATCTAATCAAATACAAAATAGTTAAAAAGCTGTAATCAAAATGAGTAAAAAGGGTAAAAATTTATATATTAAAGCTAAAAAAATAATTCCAGGCGGCAATCAATTGTTGTCAAAAAGACCAGAAATGTTTCTACCAAATCTTTGGCCATCTTATTATAAAAGATCAAAAGATATAAAGATATGGGATTTAAATAATCGATGTTATGAAGATTTTAGTATTATGAGTATTGGCCAATGTTCTTTAGGATATTCAAACAAAGAAGTAAACACAGCCGTAACGAGGGCAATTAAATTTGGATCCACATCCACCTTGAATTCAGAAGAGGAAGTCAAGTTAGCAAACAAACTAGTACAAATTCATAAAGGAATGGACATGGTTAGATTTGGAAAAACTGGTGGAGAGGCATGTGCAATTGCAGTTCGTATTGCTAGAGCATTTACAGGAAGATCAAAAATTATTGCTTCTGGATATTTTGGTTGGCACGATTGGTATTTAGCTTCAAATTTAAAAAATAAAAAAAGCTTAGACAATTTATTACTCCCAGGTTTAGATACAGCTGGTGTACCCAAAGAATTAAGAGGGACAACTATGGCACTTAAATATGGAGATATTAAAAACCTAAAGAAATTATTTTATAAGCATGGAAAATCAATAGCAGGAATAATTGTTGAAGTTCAAAGAAGTAGAGAGCCAAATTTAGAGTTTTTAAAATTAGCTAGAAAACTTTGCAATAAATATAAGTCAGTATTAATTTTTGATGAGGTATCATCAGGTTTTAGAATTAATCTTGGTGCTCTTTATCTAAATTACAATTTAAAACCAGATATTGTGACTCTAGGTAAAGCACTTGGTAATGGTTTTCCTATTTCCGCAGTTATGGGAAAAAAGAATGTAATGGAGTCTGCGCAAGGTACCTTTATAAGCAGTAGTTACTGGACTGAAAGAACAGGATTTGTTGCTGGTTTAGAAACTTTAAGGCAATTCAAAAAAAAGAATGTTGGAGGATATTTAAGAAATATCGGTAGTTATTTTGACAAAAACTTTAAAAGTCTTTCAAACGATTTGAAACTCAATTTTAAAAATAATGGACTAATATCAGTTCCAATTATTTCTTTTAATTCTGGGAATAAGTCAATTGATCTTCAAATAAAAACATTCTTAACCCAAGAAATGTTAAAAAGAGGATATATTTTTTCAAATGCTATTTACTTAAGTTATAAGCACAATAAAAAAAATATAGACAGGTTTTTTGATAATTTATATGAAGTACTAAGGAAAAATCATAAAAACTTTTCGCCAAAATTTTTTAAGAAAAAACTAAATGGTCCTGTTTGTCATTCAGGTTTTAAAAGATTAACCTAAAACTAAATAAATAATTTGAGTAATTAAATTACTTCACAATTCTAATGAAGTCAGCAAATATAATAATTCAAGCTAGAATTACATCAAATAGACTTAAACAAAAAGTTCTAAAAAAAATTAGTGGAAAAACAATTATTGAAATAATGATCAGTAGATTAAAACTTTCTAAATTTTATAATTCTATTATAGTTGCAATTCCAAGCAATAAAGAAAATTTAAAACTTTATAAATTTTTAAAAAAGAAAGGTATTAATGTACAAACAGGAAAAGAAAATAATGTTTTAGATAGGTATTATCAAATAGCAAAAAAAAATAAAGTTAAGAATATAATAAGATTAACAAGTGACTGTCCATTAGTAGATTATAAAATAGTTGAAAGGTTAGCACGTAGTTTTTTTAAGAAAAAACTAAATCACATGACCACATCAAGTAATTTTGCTGAAGGATTAGATTGTGAAATTTTCGATTTTAACACTTTAAAAAAAATTCATAAAAAAGCGAAGCTTAAATCTGAAAAAGAACATGTTACTTTATTTATAAGAAACAATAAAAAAATGTTTAAAACAGGCAAACTCGAGTCTAAATTTAATCAATCAAAATATAGATTTACCCTAGATGAGAGAAATGACCTTACTGTAATTAAAAAAATTATTAAAAAGTTTCCACAAATAATTAAAGAAAGATATGTTTCATCCGAGAAGATAGTAAATTATTTAAAGACAAATAAAAAAATTAACAAAATAAATTCAAATATCATAAGGAATGAAGGTTTATTAAGATCTTATAAAAGGGATGGGGTTAAAGTTTTATTTTTATCTCAACTTAGAAAAAAAATAGGAACGGGTAATACAATTAGATTAATCAATTATGCAAAATTGTTAAATCTCAAAGAATATTCAATGAATCTTTTGGTTAATACAGATAATAAAAAGTGCTTTAAATATTTAGATATAAAAAACTTTGATAACAGAAAATTTATTTATAACAAAACTTTTTCTAATTTGAGTGAGTATGTAATTAATTATATAAAAAAAAACAATATTAAAATATTAGTAGCAGACCTTTTTTTTAAAGATAACTTATATAATAATCAGATAAGTAATTTTTATAAATTGGTAAAACAAAACTGTAATGTAAAAATAATTTCTGTAGGGGATTTTAGAAATACTAATTTAAATACAGATTTTTTAATTATACCTCAGCACACCATAAGAAATATTAATAAGAAAAAAAATTATATTTATGGTTTAAACTGTTTTCCTTTTTCAAAAAATTTAAAACAAGTTAGAGAAAATAAAAAAATAAATGAAGGAAAGAAAATTTTGATTTTTATAAGTGGTACAGATCCACTTAATGTTTCACAAAAAATTCTATCTATTATTAAATCTAGTGATTTTATAAATTACAAAATTAAGATAATCGTAAGCGATAACTTTAATAAAAAAAATTATGAAAATATTATTCAAATTTCTAAAAATCAAAAAAATATAGATGTAGAAAAATTTGATAAAAATAATTTTCACAAACTTTTTAGATGGTCTAATTTAAATATAGTTGGTGAAGGATTAATAACTATTGAGTCTATTTTTTCACAAACACCAACATTAATTATAAAAATGTTCGATAATAAATATTCAAATTTTTCATTCCTTAAATTAATGAAAGCTATGAAAATTTCTAATTTTACTCACTATAAAAATTTAAATTCAAATATTTTAAAGCAAAAAATCTTAGAAACACAGAATCAAGTAAAAATGAAAAAATACTTTGAAAACAACAATAAACTTTTTAAAAATTACAAAAAATTTAACTTTACTAATATTGTAGAACAAACTTTGTCATATGAAATTTAATAAAACTTATATTGTTGCAGAAATAGGATCGAACCATAACAATAGTATTCGAACTGCCAAAAAAATAATTTTATCTGCAAAAAAATGTGGAGCTGATGCTGTAAAATTTCAATTGTTTAAACCTGAAAAATTGTACAGTAAAGATGATCCTAGAATAAACATTTTAGCAAAATTTAAATTTAATACTCAATGGTTAGATCAATTGATCAGTTTTTCTAAAAAAAATAAAATCGATTTTTTTGCAAGTCCTTTTGATAAAGAGTCTGTTAATTTATTGATTAAAAAAAAAATTAAGATTTTAAAAATAGCATCACCAGAAATTAGAGACTATTTGTTAATCGAGCACATAGCAAAACAAAAGGTTTTTGTTATACTTTCTACAGGAGTATCAACTTTTAAAGAAATTAAAATAGCTAAAAAAATCATAAATAAATATCATAATAAATTAGCAATTCTTCAGTGCTCATCAATATATCCCTGTGATCTTAAGAATATTAATTTGTCAGTTATAAAATCTATTAAGAAAAAATTTAAAACTGCAGTTGGTCTATCTGACCATTCACTGAGTATTTTTCCACCAATAGCTGCTGTATCCCTTGGAGCTAAAATTATAGAAAAACACTTTACATTGAACAGAAAACAGAAAGGACCAGACCATAGTATTTCGATTGAACCAAATGAATTTAAAAAAATGGTAGAAGGCATAAGATCAATAGAGATGTCCTTGGGATCAAAAAGAAAAAAAATATTAAAACCAGAGTCATTTAAAAATCATAAAAAAAGTTTTTTTTCCTCTAGAGAAATCAAATTAAATGAAAAGATTACCAAAAATAACATTCAATTACTTAGATCTCCGAAAGGAATAGATAGTAAAAATTTAATGAAAATTTTAACAAAAAAAAGCAAAACCAATATTAAAAATAATCAAATGATAAAATGGGATCATTTAAAGTAAAAAGTAAAAAAATAGAAGTCATATTTAGGAATAATAATGACTATTTATGGTCCAAATCACATTCTTGGGTGCCTACTGTTTTTCCAAAAATAATTAATTCTAAATTGATTATACTCTATGGTTCAAGAAACAAAAGTAATCTTACACAAACTGGATATTTTATTTATAATCTTGACACAAAAAAAATATTTTATAATACAAAAAAACCAATTATTAAATTAGGAAAAACCGGGTCATTTGATGATAGTTTAGCTCTAGCAACTTCAGCTTTAAATATAAAAAATAAGACATTAATTTATTATGTTGGCTGGACAAGACCTCATAATACAAGATTTTTCCCCTCGATTGGTATTGCAGAAATAAAAAAAGATTTAAAAAAAATTAAAAAAATTGATTATCCAATTATAAGTAGAGATAAAAATAATATTTATGGTTGTGCCTCACCATTTGTTCTGAAAGAAAAAAAATTATTCAAAATGTGGTATGTAAGTATTAAAAGATGGATAACTAAAAAAAAGGAGACATTACCAATATATAACGTTAATTATTCTGTTTCAGTTGATGGGTTTAAATGGAAAAATACTCAGGAAAATATTTTAAAAAATTCAAGTAAAGAGATTATTTCTAGGCCATTTATTTTTAAATACGAAAGTGAGTATCACATGTGGTATTCAAAAAAAAATTTGAATTCAAATTTTAAAATTGAATATGCAACTTCTAAAGATGGCCTGAATTGGAAAAAAAATAAAAATTTTAAATTACCTAATTCTAAATGGAACTCAGAGATGACATGCTATCCATGTGTATTTAAGTTTAAAAATGAATTCTTTATGCTTTTCAATGGAAATAATTATGGAAAAAACGGTATCGGATTAGTGAAACTTGAATATGAAAAAAAATAAAAAACTAGTTATTGTTGGAACTGGTATAACCGGTTTCTCTGCAGCATTATTAGCCTTAAAAAACAATGTAGAAGTAGAGTTTTTTGAAACTAAGTCTAACGAAGGCGGTATACTTAAAGATACAAGCTTCGAAAGGCAAAAATATATAACCGGGTGTCAATACCTAATGAAAAAATCTTTATGGTACAAACATGTTCCGACTAATATAAAAAAAAATTTTAGAGAAGTAAAAATTAAATACATGACATACTGTGATTTATTTAATAATAATATAAAAATATTAAAAAATTATCCTGACTTATTTATTGATAAAAAAATAAAAGTTAAAAATAATTTTATAAAATTTAATACACTTCTAAGCAGATGTTCATCTTATCCTTCAGAAATTTTTCATCCACTTTTGGAATGGGTTCGAAGATTTAAAGTTGATCCAAATCAGCTAATGCCTGATAGCAATAGAAATGGATTAATGTTTTCAAGAGTTTATCCTAAAGAAAATAAGGATATGTTTAATTTGAAGAAAAAAAATAAATTTATTGATGATTTATATGGTTTGCCGAAAAATAACTCAATTAATGGGCTTTTCCCTTTAAATGGATATGATAAATTCTTTTTGCAACTTAAAAACTATCTAAAAAAAAAAAAATGTTAAATTTAATTTTAACACACCAGTTCAACCAAAATGGAACAAGAATAAATTAAGTCTTTTAAGTAAAGGAAACTTAATTGAGCCAGATTATATTCTTTGGACCGGAAATCCAGTCCCATTAATTAAAAAATATAATTCACAATTTCTAGACTCTGTAAATTTTAAAATTAGAATTATAAATTTTGAAGTTATTGGAAAACTAATTGATGATTTTTATATTCAAGTTTTTTCAAAAAATACAAGTATACTGAGAATATTTCTATATAAAAAAAATAAAGGATCATTTTGTTCATTGGAATGTTTTGATGAAAATGAAACCTTGGAAGATATATGTGTAAATGCAAACAAAATAATAAAATCCACTAAAAAAGATATTTATTTAAAAAATAATGTAAAATCTGAGGTTATCCAAAAAAGATATTCTTTATTGACGTTAAAAGATTTTAAAATTTTAAAAGAGTTCAAAACTAAAACTAAAAAGTCTAATTTAATACCTTCTCCATGGGAGCATTATTCAAGCACGAAAAAACTCTCAATCTTAGAAAATACATTAAAAAATATTCTGTAATAACTTTATAATGTTAAAAAGTATAATAATTCAACCAACTTTTATTCCATGGTTAGGATATTTTGATCTTATCGATCAATCTGATATTTGTGTTTATCTAGATCACGTACAATTTGATTATAGATCTTGGCAGCACAAAAATAAAATTAAAGACGCATCCCAAAAAGAACTATTACTAACTGTTCCGGTGAAAAATGGTGAGACTAAACAAAAACTAAAAGATGTTTTAATTCAAAATGATACAAATTATACAAAAAAACATATTAATTCAATTTTTTTTAATTACAAAAAATGTAAATATTTTGATGAAATATTCCCTGAAATAAAAAAAATTTTAAATAAAAAATATACCCATTTAACGGAACTAAATTATAATTTTATAAATTATTTCTGCAAATATTTAAAAATTAATTCAAACTTTATTAAAAGCTCATCTTTAAGCACATCCAAAAATAAAGACGAATTAATTTTGGAGATTTTGGGCATTATTGAGTCAAGTAATTATTATTCTCCCGCTGGGTCGATTGATTATTTAAAAAAAAATAAAAAATTTAATGAAAAAAAAATAAATATTTTTTTTCAAGAATATGAATGCAAAAAATATAATCAGTTGCATGGAGATTTTATTGATCATTTATCTACTTTAGACCTTATTATGAACGAAGGTCCAAAAAGTAAGCAAATAATTTTAAGTGGAAGAAAGTATAAAAAATATGATTTTTCCAAATAAAATTAAATTTAAACTGAAAAGAAGTTCCTTTTACTTAAATCGTTTATATATAAAAAATATTAAAGCAGAATATATTGACTCTCTCAATAAAAGTAGATTTCTAAAATTTAAAAAAAAACATACATTAAAATCACAAAAATTATATATAAAAAAAATAAATGCCTCATTAAATAATTTTATTTTAGGAATTTATAAAAATAAAAAACTTGTAGGAACTATGAATGTACAAACTTATAAGAAATTAAATATTGGAAATAAGAAATTTAAAAATATTGTATCTTTTGGTATTTTAATCTTTAATAAATACCAAAAAATGAATATAGGTAAAAATTCTATAAAAAATATTTCTCAATGTTTATCACAAATATATAATAATGTTTTTTCGACGATAGATAGACGTAATAACCCTTCAATAAAAGCTTTTAAATATGCTGGTTTTAAACAAATGAAATATAAAAAAGGTAACACCCTTTTTTTTAAATATCATAAATGAAAAAAAAATTTCCTTATAGCAGACAGTCTTTAGACAATAACGATATAAAAGCTGTAATAAAAATACTTAAGGCTGACATTATTACTAGGGGGGAAGCAATTAATAATTTTGAGAATAAAATTTGTAAATTTGTTAATTCTAAATATTCTGTAGCAGTAAATAGTGCTACAAGCGCCTTACACATTGCATGCATGGCCTTGAATATAAAAAAAAATGATTTAGTTTGGACAGTGCCTAACACATTTGTTGCCACACCAAATTCTGCAGTTTATTGTGGCGCTAAAATAGATTTTGTCGATATTGAAAATAGCACTGGGAATATCGATGTTAAAAAATTAGAAAAAAAATTAATCAAATCAATCAAAAAACCTAAACTTTTAATTCCAGTTCACTTTGCAGGGCAACCAACTGACCAAGAAAAAATCTATTATTTGTCAAAAAAATATAACTTCAAAATTCTCGAAGATGCCTCACATTCATTAGGTGCATCTAGAAATCAAAATAAAGTGGGAAATTGTAAATGGTCAGATATTACAGTTTTTAGTTTTCATCCAGTAAAAATAATAACCAGTGGTGAGGGTGGGGCCGCAACTACAAATAATCAAAAACTTTATGAAAAAATGAAATTGTTTAGAAATCACGGTGTTACAAAGAATATAAATATGATGAAAATTAAAAAAAAGGAAAAATGGTATTATGAACAGGTAGAACTTGGCTATAACTATTGGATGTCTGATATAAACGCTTCTTTAGGTTTATCGCAGTTGAAAAAGACAAACTCATTTACAAGAAAAAGAAATAATATCGCTAAACTATATAATAAAGAATTAAAACAAATGCCAATCGAATTACCTAAGGTCAAAAAAGAAAATTTTTGCAGTTATCATCTTTATGTAATTAAATTAAATAACAGATCAAAAATAATATATAATAAAGTCTTTAAAGATTTTTTATCAAAAAAAATAGACGTAAATTTGCATTATTTACCTGCACATTTGCATCCCTTTTATAAAAAATTTGGATTTAAAAAAGGGAACTTTCCAATTTCAGAGTCTCATGCAGAAAGGGCAATTTCTATTCCTATTTATTATGATTTGAACAAAAAAGATCAAATACAAATTATCAAAAATATAAAAAAAATATTACTAAAACATGTTCTCTAAAAGGTGGGAAAAAAGCTATAAAGGAAAAAAGCAAATTTCAGTTTGGCCCTGGTCCGACTTAATTACTCTAGTTTCTAGATACGTTTTGAATAAAAATAAAATTAAAAATGTTTTAGAACTCGGTTCTGGCTCAGGTGCAAATATAAGATTTTTTGTTGAAAAAAAAATAAATTATTTTGGTATCGAAGGCAGCAAAAGTGCTGTTAAAATAATCATCAAAAGATTTCCTAAATTAAAAAAGAATATATTTTTAGGGGATTTTACAAAAAAAATCCCATTTAAAAAAAAATTTGACTTAATTATTGATAGGGGATCCTTGACACATGTAGACCATTTATCTCTTATAAATACGTTAAATATTCTAAAAAAATCATTAAAAAAAAACGGTTATTTAATATGTGTAGATTGGTTCTCTAAAAAAGACTCAGCTTGGAAAGCAAATAGTAAGAATAAAAAAAATCATGTAATAACAAATATAAAAAAAGGAAATCTAAAAAATGTTGGAACTACCCATTTTTCATCATTTGAAAGCATTAAAAAAATCACAAAAAAATGGAAAATGGTTTATTGCGAAGAAAAAATAAAAAAAGTTTTGTTACCAAAAAATAAGGAACTAAGAGGATCCCTTTCTTTTATACTAAAAAATAAATGAAAAAAATAATTCAAAAAATCAAAAATAGTAAACTTGAATTTTCAAAACTAAAAAATGCTGATGTGTTATTATTAGACGATAATTACGCAAAACTTAAATTTAATAAAGACATAAAGGTAAAATTACAAGACAGGAATAAAATCAACTTAATAGTGTTAATCAAAGCTATTAAGGATTTACTATTTTTAAAAAATAAGAAAATAAGTGACTCTTATTTTATAAATTATATTAATGAAATTAATCCTAAAATATCTATTGGACATGAATATAATGGTCAAGTTTTTAGGTTAAAAAAATTCTTTCCAAATAAAAAAACGATTTTATACCAATTAGCAGACCAAAGTGATTTTTTTTTAAAAACTTCAAAAAAATTGATCTCTCGAAATTTAAACCTAAAAGAAAATTTAAAATCAGATTATTTTTTAGTTAAAAATACCTATTCCAAAAGTTTTTATAACTTTATAGAAACAAAGTTTATAGTTGCTGGTTCAATCAAAAATAATGAAACAAAAACTAAAAGCTCAAATAAAGAATTTGATATTATGTTCATATCTCAATTTAGAGAAAAAGTTCAAGATTATTGTGGTACTAATAACAACGTTGGTAGCATGAGAACGATAGATACATTTAGCTCGTTTATTTGTAAAATTTTGAATACCTTATCAAAAAAATATAATAAAAAAATAGCAGTAGCCCTCACAAGCAATAGAAAAGATAAAATGAAAAATTTTGAGTCACAGCCAAATTTAAAAGAGAATGAAAAAGACTTTTTTAAAAGAGACTTAGAAAATTTTTATTATGATGATACCGAGAACACAACTCTTGCTGAAAAGTCTAAATTAATTGTAACAATAAACTCAACTTTAGGTCTTGAGCTTTTATCAAGAGGAATGAAGGTAATATTTTTTGATCTTTATCATTTTATAGGAGGCAGCCCACTGGAAAATTTAGTTGAAGGAAAAACGGGACTGTTTTGGTTTCGGGAAAATAAAAAAGATTTAATTGAGAAAAAAATTATAGAGGTATTAGAAACTAATCATGAAGATTGGAAAAACAATTTAAATAAAATCAATCCAATGATATTTGATGAAGATAATAAAATTTTAAAAGATTTAGTTTATAAATTATTAAATACTAATGCTGCCTCTACAAGATAGAAAAAAAATTATTATCGGAACAGCTCAATTTGGATCCAAATATGGTTTATTAAATAAATTTGGCAAAACATCAGCAATAGAAGTTAATAAAATTATTAAAATAAAAAAAAAATATAAGCTTAATGGTTTTGATGCATCACAAAGTTATAAAAGTGGAAAAACACTAAATAAAAAAAATATATACAAATTTAACTTAACTTTCAAAATACACAAAATAGGAAACATAAAAAATTTTGAGTATAAAATTAAAAATTATTTAAAAAGAATTTTTTTCGATTTAAAAATAAAGCATGTTTACTGCTTGATGATACATAATTCAAATGAACTACTGAATAAAAATGGAAACAAATTATATAAAATTTTAAAGAATTTAAAAAAAGAAAAGTACACTCAAAAAATAGGCTATTCAACTTACGGCGATAAAAATATTTATAAAATAAGTAAAAAGTATAAATTTGATATTATTCAAACAACCTTTAATCCATTTGATAGAAGAATATTAAATAACAATTTAACAAGAAAACTAAAAAAAGAAGGTATTGTAATTCAAGTTAGATCTATATTCTTACAAGGATTACTATTATTTAAAGGTAAAAAATTACCAAAAAGACTACTACAATTTAAATCTGAGCTTAAAAAATGGGAAAGTTATGTTGAAAAAACAGGGTCAACACCTCTAGAACTCTGCTTAAATTTTGTTCTTTCATATAATTTTGATAAAATTTTAATCGGAATAAATAATCATAAACAACTTTTAGAAATTTTAAAAATAAGAAAAAAAATTACTAAAATTCCAAATTCTTTTATTTCTAAGAATAAACGTTTAATTAATCCATATTATTGGTCATAAATAATAAATGAAAACAATTGCTATAGTACCTATTAAAAATAAATCAGTTAGGGTTCCGAGAAAGAATTTTAAGAAGATTGGTAAAAAAACACTATATGAAATTACATTAGAAAAATTAAAAAAATGTAATTTTGATGAAGTTTATGTTGATACCGATAGTGATGAAATAAAAAAATATTGTGAAATTCATAGAATAAATATAATTAATAGAATTCCTTCTTTAAGTAAAAACTCTGCAAACGGAAATGATTTATTAAATTACCATGCAGAAATAATAGACTCAGATATTTACTTTCAATTATTTATAACTGCACCACTCCTCAAGGTTTCTACAATAAATAACTGTATTAGAATTTTAAAAGAAAACAAAAAATATGACTCAATTTTAACTTCAAAATCAATTTATTCATGGTTTTGGTATAAAAAAAGTCCAGTAAATTATAATCCTAAAATATTGCCAAGAAGCCAAGATGCTGAGCCAATTGTTCAGGAAACTACTGGATTGTATGGAATAAGAGCAAATATTCTAAAAAGAAATAAATGTAGAATCGGAAACAATCCTTATTTTTACGAGGTATCTCACGACGAAATTATCGACTTGGATACAAAACAAGATTTTAAATACCTTAATTTAATTTTAAAAAAATAATATAAATAAGTGTCTAGATCAAGTTTATCTCTAATTGTTGCTCAGGATTTGAAAGAGTTAAAGTTTATTTTGAAAAATTTAAAATTTAAAAAAAATTTTAAATGTTTACCTTTAAGTTTGGATACACTTTTATACTGTGATTTAAACAAAATTTCTTACATAAATCCGTCTTTATTTCTGAACAATAAAATTCACCAAGAAGGTCTTGTCACTTGTGAAAAACTTATAAAAAAATATAAAGAGAAAAATTTTTATTCAGAGACAATATTTCATTATTTTATTCATCATTTAAGATATTATTTTAATTCATGTTTTTTTATATTTAGTTTAATTAATATTTTAGAAAAAAAATTTAATATAAAGCATTTATTTGTTTCTGGATGGAGTAATACTGATATAAATCCACCAAATAACTATATAATTTCAAATATAGTTGAAAATTTTTATAACAAAAAAACTATAAGAATTGAAAATTATAAAAATGTTTTAGATAATTTTAAAAGTTTTGAGTACTATTACCCGAATAATTTGACTTTAAAGTCCAATTTTTTTTTATTTACTAATTTTGGATATAATTTTCGAAGATTAGTATATTTCTTACTCAAAAATAATGAAAGAATTGTTTTATTATCTTTTCAAGACATAAGTTTGATAAAAAAAATAACTTTCAAACTGCTTAAAATTGATTTTATATTGGTTCAAAGAAGCAAATCAAAACAAAAACAAAAAATTAATTTTCCAAAAATAAAGTTCTTTTATAAAAACGGGAATTTTTCAAAGTTACTTGAAATTAGAAGTAATAAAATTAAGCCTCATTTAATAAATTTAATTAATAAATGTAATTTTTTTGAGAAATTTTATAATAAATTTAGACCAACAACGACATTACTAAATTTTATTTATGGTGCAGAAAGACATTGTGCTTATTTAGCAAAGAAACTTAAACTAAATTCATTTATTATAAGTCACGGGACTGTCGCAAAATCTTTCAATAAATTTGATAAAATTTATAAAAAAAACATTGCTCATAACGTATTTTCGGGTAATGCAACTCATTATGCCATTCAGACAAAGATTACATTAAATTCTTTAAACACTCATAAAATTAAAGGCAAACCTTTAAATACTGGAAATTTGATTTTTTCAGAGTCTATATCGAATAAAGATTCTAATAATATAATTTATGCAGTAACAATGAAAGATTACACCAGTACAACATTTTATGGAGTTGAAATGTATTATGAATTTTATGAGAATTTAAAATCTTTTGATGAATTTTTTAGGAAAAGCAAGTTTAATTTAATTGTAAAGCTTCATCCTATTGTTTCTGATTTAAAAAAAGATTTTGAAATAAAGTTTAAAAATCTCTCTTTTTCAAACAATAAAATTGATGATTTAATTAAAAATTCATTTGCATGTATTTCGTTTTCATCAACAGTTATAGAAGACTCTTTATGTAGTAAAAAACCTGTGATTTTATTTGACAAATGGAAAAGATACAAACATTGTAATGCTTGTACCAAACCAAATAAAATTAATGAGCCAATTTACTATACTGATAACTTAAAAAAACTTGAACAAAGTATAAATAGTATTAAAAAAAGTAAAAATATTAATTTTGATAAAGTTTTATTTAATCCTGGATATAAAAAAAACTTGAAAAAAACTTTTTTAAATTTCAATTAGTAAATGAAAAATATTTTATATAAATATTGTCCTCAAATGAAAACTTATGACTCCATAAGTTATAATTGGATTCAGAATTTAATGTTTATGAATAATCCAAATTACAGATCAAATGTTTGTAATACAGATATATATGGCCTACGGTTTAATACGAATGTAAACACAAAATTATTTAACTCAATTTTTGATCAGGTTTCAGATAAACAAAGAGCTCTAATGATAGGCTCCTCAACAACCTTTGGAGTAGGATCAACTGAGGACAAAAAAACAATTCCATCAATTTTGTCTAAAAATTCTAATTATTTTTTTTATAATTTAGGTGGAAGAGCATTTAACGGCTTTCAAGAAATTATTTTGTATCAACTATTCGCTGATAAAATAAAACATAATATAAAAAAAATAGTTTTATTATCTGGAATGAATGATGTTTATATGTTTTCGAATAAAAATTTTATTCATCAGTTCCCAGGACCATTTTATTATAATAAAACTTTTTTAAATAAAATGAATGATACAAATCTTTCATTTAAAAGAAAAATTATCAAGTTTTTTCTTCCAAATTTAAATGTAGACTACAGAAATATTCAATTTAGAGAAATAATAAATATTTTTTTTAAAAAAGAAAAAAAAGAAAAATTAGCACATCCTGATACTACACTTGAGCAGGTTATTAGTAGAAATATTTATATTTGGTCTATTTTATCCAAGTCTTTAAATACCGAAATAAGTTTTTTTCTACCTCCATTTATAGATTGGTGTAAAGATAAATCGGACTACAGCTCTGAAGAAAAGGACATAGAAAGATTTATCTCGAATAGGACTAATTCTGAAGATTTCCAAAATTTTAATAAAATATCTGGTCAAAAAGTTATAATCAAATCTTTGTTTAAAAAATATTGTGAAAAATATGAAATAAAATTTTTTGATTGTAATAATATAATTAAGGAAAATACAAATAAAAATAAATGGTTATTTATAGGTAAGACACATCTTACAGATTATGGTAATAATCTAATAAGTGAATATATTAAAACTAAATTATGATTATTGAAATTTTACTAATTATTCTTGCAATTATTATTTTATATTTCATCTTTAAAAGAAAAAAAAAGAAAGAAAACAACGATGATATTTACCCAATGTGGTAAATATTTTTCTGATCAAATACCCCAATTTTATTAAAATGATTATAAAGATTATAGGTGACTCATCTAGCTCATCAATTGGTGAAGGAGAGCACACATATGGATTTAAACTTTTTGAGAAATTGTCAAAAAAAAAGGAAGTTTCAATTTTTAATTATTCGACAATAGGTGCAACATCGTCAGATCAATGTATGTATTTTCATGAAAATATTAAAAATAAGATTTTTGATTATTTAATTATTTACCTAGGTAATAATGAGAGTGTTTATTCTACAAAGAAGGGCAGTAATAATTTTTTTTTTTGGAAGTTAAAAAATATTTATAATTTTAAATACAACTATTCAAATCTCAATTTTCTTAATGAAAAATTTAAATTCAAAGATTTTCTTACTCAAAAAAAAGTTCCAAATACAACAAAAGAATTTAGTAAAAACATTATATCAATTGTTAGAAGTTGCAAAAAAAGAAAAATAAAAGTTATATTAATAAATCCTATAGCAAACCGGGACTTTTTACCGTCCGTAAGTATAGAGAACTTTGAATACTTAAAATTTATAAATTTAAATGAAAAAATATTTCCAGTTTTAAAACATATTAATGAAGATTCAAAAAAACTTATTGAAGGAATTAAAAGTTTTGAAAACTTAAATTATAAAAAGGCAAAAAATATTTTTGAAAAATTGTCAAATTGTTCAAAAAACGAAATGCTCAAACTGATTTCAGCAAATAATTTGGCTATAGCAATGTATAATGAAAAAAAATATGATGATGCAATAAAGATTTTCTTAAATTTATTAGAAAAGGATAAATCAGAATTTAAATCAATTTTTTCTTTTAATTTATCATTAATTTTCAAAAAAATTAACGATTTGGAGAAATTTAATTTTTTTAAGAATTTATCTTACAATTATGATCATTATTCATACAGAATTAAAGAGGAATATAGAGAAACCATTAATAAAATTTCGATACAAGAAAAAGTTCAATTGTTAGATTTGAAAAATATATTAAATCAAAAAAACTTTATTGACCCTTGTCATCCTAATAAAGATGGCCATAAAAAAATAGCAAATAAGCTTTATGATTTAATTAGCAAAGAACAAGATGAAGATTTAAAAGACCTAAGAAATAATAAATTTAATTCTATTTACATAAATCCTGATTATTTTAATAATCCTAAAAAAAGTTTTTACGATTATTATTTTATAGAAAATAATATAAAATTAGATGAAATAAGAAAAAATATTAAAAATTATATCAAAAACAATAATTGTGAAAATAGGTTTATAACAAATTTTTTTAAGTCTCTATCTAAATATCCATTTATATCTATTTCAATATTTGATAAAAAAGATTTTATCCCTCAATCAAATGAATTATTTAGTTATCCAGAAAACTTTATTCACAGGTATATGTATAATTTAATGATAGTTTTTGAGAAGAAATTTGATAAAGAATTTCACAGCAAATATACTTTTCTTAAAGACAATATTTTTTATAAAAATATAATTTTAAAAACAAATAAAAATATAAAAATAGATTATGAAGATATAGATAAAGAGATATCGGAAAATCTACAAAAAAATATAATTTTTTTTATTGATAATAATATTTCTATTTTTCAAAATATTGTTCATATGAGACAAAAAACTTTTATGAAATGGTACACTAGAGAAACTTTTAGATTCGGAACTGTATCAAGCAAGAGTATGCTTTTCGATAGAGTAAATTTAGAGATTTTAATAGAGTCTATTATTGCTTTTTCTTTAAAAGTTAATGATGTTCCAAAAATACATAGATTATTCAATTTGATCTCAAGTTTAATTAAAGTGCACAAATCTCATATAAGTCAATATTTATCTGGAAATAATGATTGGGATTTAAATTATGAAAATAATTTAGATGAAATTAAAAAAAAAATTAAAAACGAATTTAATTAGCAAAAATCAAATTAAAAAATTATCATATGAAAATCTTAGTCTTAGGAGGTAGTGGTTTTTTAGGGTCCCATGTAAGCGATGAATTGAGTAAAAGGGGGCATAAAGTAACAATCTATGATACAAAAAAATCTAATTGGATAAGAAAAGATCAAAAAATGGTAATTGGAAACATTCTTGATAAAAAAAGGTTAGATTCAGAAATTAGGAAAAATAATGCAGTTTATAATTTTGCAGCTGTAGCAGACCTTAACTTAGCAATTGATCATCCTGTTAAATCTGCTGAGATAAATATACTGGGTACTGTTTTAGTACTTCAAATATGTAAAAAATATTCAATCAAAAGATTTGTACATGCTAGCAGCATTTATGCTGGAAGTTCCCAAGGAGGGTTTTATAGTGCTAGCAAAAGAGCTGCAGAGGATTATATCAGAGAATTTAAAAATCTATTTAATCTCGACTTTACAATCTTGAGATATGGAACAGTTTATGGCCCAAGAGCAGATAAATTCAATAGTGTAAGAAATTTAATTCAAACTGCAAAAAAAAAAGGAGAACTAATCTATCCAGGAAGTAAACGATCAATAAGAAAATATATTCATGTTTTAGATGCAGCATTAGCCAGTGTTAAAATTCTTGATAAAAAGTATAAGAATAAGTGTATAATGTTAACAGGCAAGAAGCCTTTAAGGGTAACCGAATTCCTAAATAGGATATCTTTAAATTTAAATATTAAGAAAAAAACTAAATTTAATAAAAAAGAGAAATATGGACATTATATAAAGAAACCTAAAAAATACAAAATTATTAAAGCTAGAAGATTTAAATTTAATAAAACAAGAAATTTTCTAGAAGAAATCGATAAAATTTTAAAGGTATAGATGAACCAAGATTTTGCACTTGAAATAAAAAAAAATGGAATTACAAAAGTTGATAACTTCTTAAATCAAGAAGAAATTTTAAAAATATCAAGCATTATAAAGTATTATTCAGCACCCAAAGATACAAATGACAGTTATTTTCCTGCTAATTTTAAATCGTTAGCGTTAAAAATTTTAAATTTAAATTTAGTAAAATTTTTTCACTCTTTAGAAATACTGAAATTGTGTAAAAGAAAAAATCTAAATCTTTTAGCAGATAATTTTTTTGGTAAGAAGAGCAAACTTTCTTTTATTGATGCATATTATAGCAAAGTTAGCAACCAGGATGTTTTACCTTGGCACACAGATCAAGCTTATTCGGGAAAAAAAGACATATCTAAATTTAATGATCCAGATGGTTTTTACTTAAAAATTTTCATTTACCTTACAGATGTTGGCCCAGATAATGGATGTATGAGTTATATACCTGGGTCCCATAAAATTGGATATGCAATAAGAAAGGGTATTTATGAAGGCAATATAAAATATCAACCCTATTGGTCTATCAATGACTTTAAGAAAATCTTAACTGATAATGAGGAGTATTTTAAAGAATATTTTAAGGGTAGCAAAGAGATAGATATTTTTTTTGAAAAAACAAAATTTTTAGATAAAGAATCTAATAAAAAAGATTTTGGGTACAGTGCTAAAGCAGGTAGTGCGATAATATTTGATGAAGGTGGTGTGCATAAAGGATCAAGACCACAATTTAATGATCGAATGGTACTGAGATATCTTTATTCTTCTTAAAAATAAAAAGTGAAAAAAACAAGATTAATTTGTGGAATTGTTGGGTTTCCTCTTAAGAATCCTAGATCTATTCCTATTTGGAAAAGTTTTTTTAAAAAAAAAAAGATCTTTTCTGAAATGAACAAATTTGAGATTAAACCAAATAAGTTGAAATCATTTGTTAATTTTATAAAAAAAAATAAAAGATTTAAGGCAACAGCAATTTCAATGCCCTATAAAATTAAGTTAATTCAACATGTGAATTATTTAGATAATTTCGCCAAAAAATCAAAATCAATTAATTTAATTGTTAAAAGAAAAAATAAATTAATTGGTTACAACACTGATGTATTTGGTGCAATTCAAACTATAAAAGAACATTTACCTCTTTTTAAAAAAATAATTATTATTGGAATGGGTGGCTCAGGAACTTCAATATTTAATTA
>MDTA01058648.1_pt1 | contig 37123 bp, 39 predicted proteins | sample 811151 | NCBI WGS metagenome assembly MDTA01 (sample SAMN05326648, study PRJNA326480) | marine metagenome | isolation source: seawater | place: Indian Ocean: South | collected 2010
CCGCGGCTGCAACAGGTCTAGTAACGGACGCGAGTTTAAAAGCTCAAGAAAGACGATCATTAAAACGTCGCCTATATGATTGGTTAGACATTGTGTTTCCGTTGATTGCCTTTAACCGAACAAATTTTATACCAATTCTCTGTGGCCCGGACATCGAAACAAACTTGCGGGTGACAAATCATAAGCTTTTGTTCAAAGAGGGGCATAATCCACCCTTCAAAATACGGTACGCGATTAGAAATGCTGCGGGCGGGTTGCTAAAACGAAACACAGCTCTACTGGGCGTTGGCGAGGAGTTGAATGTGCCGGTGTCGACTTTTCTCGATCCACCGGAAGAAGGACAGCCCTTTTCGATTGGTATGGTTGAGATTGACCGGTTCGGCAAGTTTCCCGGAAACCGTGGTACTACTAGACCGCAGGTGGAAATATTGTCGAAAGATGGATCGAGTGCTGTGCACAGTCAGGCTTATAATTCTCCTGGCGATATTTGGTTCACAGCTCAAAATAGAACCGACGAGGAGCGGCTTTTTGTAATTGTGCTGAATGCGTCTCGGGCCGATCTGGTATTTAGTATTGCTTATCCATTTTCGCCGCTAGGCGTTGCGGCAGGTTCGCTGCAAGTTAAGCAGGAAACATTAGCTGGGAAAGGCGCATATGTTCACGAGGTTACAGGCATTGCGCCTGATGAACTTGTTTATTCCTTGCGCGCTCAAATAGGCCATGCGGCGAAAGTGATGCTGCTTTGTGCAACACCCGACTTGTCTCGAATTTCGGTCGATCATCCATAGTGTTTTATGACTTTCAATTACCTCATACCCTCGATTTCTGCACTTTATCCAGGTCATTCGTGCTGCCTGACAGGTAACCTAAGGGGTGTCGGGGAGTGCTTGCTTGATGGAACCGGCGGTGTTGTTCAAAAAATCGATGTCTATTCAGAAGGTCAGCGCATTTTTGCGGATCAGATTGAACACCGGTTTGAAGATGGAAACTTGCTTGGGGACCCGCCGCCGGCATTTCATTGGTCCGCGCGGCCGGATCAATGGCCGGGCGGTTATTTAGAGATTGGATTTTATACCCAGGATGAGGCACCGTTGTTCTCAAATAATATACCGCCAAATTTTTATTCGATTTATACACGAGCAGGTAACAAATCGTTTTTTTCAGACAACACGTTGAAGTATTCCTCTCCATCGGTAATTGCGCAGATAGCGGCTTATGGAAAATTTGTCGATGGATATCCTGCAGTCCGAATTGATCAAGCGCGTGACTTCAGTGAAACACTGGTAATGATTAATCCTTACCAACGGCCTATCATCGCAAATGTGCACAGCGATACAGCAGGCGAAATCCGTCGCATCCGTGTAGAGCCTAATAGTGCAGTCCATGTCCAATTGGACCGGTTATTGAAGGACAGAGGGGCAGCATGGTCCGGTCAAATTCAAGTTAGCGCCACAAATCGTGTTATCACTTATATAATAAAACACTCATTTGCAGACCCTTTGCTTATTACTGACCATGAACACTTAGACCCTTACCGCGGGGAGGCCACGCATTTACCAGCTTTTAGATGGTTTAGATTAAATTTGGGGTTTTGGCTGAGGAACCGGCGTTTGAAGAAGGGATTATGAGCCTGTGATGTTCGGCTGAGGGCGAGTAGCATGCCGCACGCTGGACCAGCAGGGTATACGTCGATATCAATGGATTATTGGAATAGTTACGGCTCTCAAAAATGATGTCAAATATTTCCTATAAAGAAAAAAATGTTCTTGTCACTGGCGCAGATGGTTTTATCGGCTACCATTTATCAGAAGAACTCGTTAGGAAGGGCGCCAATGTCACCGCTTTGGCGCAATATAACTCTTTCGGCTCCAATGGGTGGTTAGACAAAGTGGACCAATCAATCCGCGGTGACCTTACGATAAAGCGCGGCGATATCCGTGATGCCGGTTGTGTGAATGCTATAGTCGAGAAGCAAGAAATTGTGTTTCACCTCGCTGCACTTATTGCTATCCCCTTTTCTTACGAAGCACCTCAATCATATATAGATGTAAATGTATCTGGGACTTTGAATGTCCTTGAAGCCGCGCGACGGTTTGGTGTCGAACGTGTGGTGCAGACATCCACCTCTGAGGTTTATGGTTCGGCTGAGTTTACACCAATAACCGAGGACCACCCGTTACATGGGCAGTCTCCTTATTCTGCAAGCAAAATTGCGGCTGACATGATGTGTGAGGCCTACGTGAGATCTTTCGAGTTGCCTTTAGTTATTATCAGACCTTTCAACACATATGGTCCACGGCAAAGTGAGCGAGCAGTAATCCCAACCGTGATCCGTCAAGCGCTTGATCCAGATTGCGACATTATTAAACTCGGGGATCTGACCCCGAAGCGAGATTTTAATTATGTGGGTGATACTGTCGATGGGTTCCTTCGAGCAGGTTGTGCTAATAACCTTGATTTTGGCGTACCCTATAATGTCGGGTCTGGTGTGGCTGTGACGATTGGTGAGATGGTTGAATGTGTCAACTCTATTTGTGGGGCTAACAAACCGGTTCATCAGGATGATGCGCGCGCGCGGCCAGCCAAATCAGAAGTGTTAGAATTGTTGGCCTGTCCTAAACAATTTATCGATAAAACCGGTTGGGAGTCGAAGGTTGATTTAGAACTTGGGCTTTCTCATACGATTGAATGGTGGCGAAGTATCATTCAGGCTGGAGAAACACGGTATGATTCGGACTACTTGATCTAGGCGTTATGGATAAAGGATTTTTAAAATTTAAAGCGCTTTCCGAATGACCTTATGATTAGTTAGCGGATCCGGTTTTTTTGGGGGCGTCTCAGAGTGGTCATAGAGTGTTTAAAAGGGAATTCGCGATATTGCAAATTTCATCTTCACTCGGAACTTTATTCAAATTGAATTGATCCTTGGGAAAATCCAGAGAGATTTTGCGTAATGCAAGAAAATATCGTGCACCATCACGCTGTCGCTGCTTAGCACTGTCTGGGTCGTCTGTGAGCAACCCTGCCAGACGATGGAGGTCGTTATATGAGGCAATATGATGCACATGCGGAACTGCATGAATGACGCCGTGGGGACTAAAATAGGCAACTTTCTTTCCCATTCCCGCAGCTTCGTGAGCGGCAGAGCTTGTTACTGAAACGACAAGTGCTGCGTTATCTATCAGTGGGTAACTGTCTTGTTGAATATTGATGAGGATCGTATTCGGTAGTGCCTCAATTGATTTGTAAAAGGAACGCCCGCGCACACCCGACTGAACCGGGTGTTCCTTAATGACCAGCAAGACACCGGCAGGCAGACTTAAGGAAATTTCCATAATGGTTGTAAGTTGATTGGAAAAATACGGCGCCAAACCGCCAAGTGAAATCTCTGGTTCCGTTTGTAATGGGAAAAAAACGAAGGGTCGGTTCGGAAGGTCTTTCAAGAAGGGCCGTTTGCGTTGCGATAAATATCGCCACTGAGCACGTGTCCTAAACAGTTGTTTGGCGACTTCGCTTGGATAGTAGGTTACGCGCGTCCTTGAGTACCCTTTCAGCCGGCCATAGACATAGGCGGCAAAATTATAAGCGGATGACCATAGTAGCTTGCTGAGCCGCATACGCGCACTTAAAGTTTTGACATAGTGCGTGAAATCGCCGGTCGGTGAAATTTCCTGATGTGCGCATTCTATTTCTGCATCGCTGGGGTTAGGAAACTCTGCAATCGCATTGGAGACAACAGGCGCATTACCGTATTCGTCTTCAGCCCAAAAATATCCATGGCTAAACCTACTATGCGTCAAATTTCGGAAGGGTACTTTGTGCTTGCGACATAGCACTGTTAGGGGTTTTCCTAAAACACAAGAACCACCGGTTACGACTACTGCGAGCCCGGGCGGAAAGCGACAAAATAGGTCCTCATAGTGCTCAATTGCCATCAGGCAAGCTTGCAAAATGAGATCTTCTGTGGCGCGGTCGGAGGTTCGTGAGCGGGCTAGTTTAGGCGCACCGGAAAGGTAAGCACGCGCAAAAGAACGTTCGGCGAGAACCTGGTCGCGAAACACTCTCATGCCATGATCATTTTCGAATATGGAAAGTTTCTCCCATACCTCTGACATATTGCGTTTCGGATCTCCACCATCGACGACAAATCCGTAAATGTCGGGGTCAACAACTATTTCACCCTTGAATTCTCGGCCAAATTGTGAGGTGTAAAATTTACCATCTTCCTTAGTGCGGACGATGAGCAGTGGGATAAGTTCGCGCTGGCGTTGAATTTCGGCGCCAAGCTCTTTCCACAGCCAACGCAGTTCCGGAGACGTGACATAATAGGCGTACTTTTTTTGAGACATAATAGATCACCAATTTAGGGGCGAGCGTGATTTCCCGCACAGCCTTGTGTGATAAGTGTGTTTTATTTTCAAATTTGCACGGGTCTCGTGATTTGAACTAAGGATTATAGGTCCAAAAGAACATGTAATTTTGTGGTGCGCCATAATATTGGTTTGTCCTAATTTTTCCCTCCGAATAACCGCCTGCTCGTCTCAGCTAGACGACTTTTGTAATCTGCCACTAAATCGTCGCGAACATAGAGGTGATCAACCGCGTCATCAAAGCCCGGGTAATGAACGAATTGAGCAATATCTTTGTAGCCGTTTCTAGTCATAGCATCGGCGATCATTTCGCTACGACCTGGATTAACTTCGATGATCCAGCTTTTGACATATCTAGATTTCAATGTTTTGCTGGCCCCCTCTATGGCGCGGTCCTCAAAGCCGTCAATGTCCATTTTGACGTGGGTTGGTTTAGGCAGGCGGTGTTTGCCATGCAAGGAATCTATGGTTACCGATGGTGACCATTGGGAGGCCCAAACGCGCTCATTTGCGCGGCCGCCGCGGCAATAGGCATCCACATTGGCAAAGGTGTTATGGGTGCCGCCGGGGACGGGCGGCTGGTGCAAAAGGACCTTGGCATAGCGTTCCTCGCGGTCGCAGCCAGCAGCGATAACTTCAAATTGATCTGCTGTAGCACCACGGCGCTGCGCCAGCACTGTACCTTTCAGGATACTATCGATGCTGGGAGTGAATAATTCTACATAGACGATATTACATTTGTGCAACGCATTTGCTGCTAGTCCTTCATGCCCATTGGCGGCGCCTATGTCATACAGGGTTTCACAGTCGCTTATTGCGTTAAGCCAAATGAATACTAAATCGTCAGGGTTGCGGCCAAAATTCACGATCCGTCGAAATTCACGATAGGAGCGATAGGTTGCCTCGAAATAGGTGTCGCCGATAGGCTTGCGCACTACACGACATAGCAATTCCGGATCGAATCGGGTATTGCCACCTTCGGAGAGTCGCAACAGGCAGTATTCTCGCGTCCAATGCCATTTGGGACGTAGCCAGTTTCCGAGAGGCCGAGGCATGCAGCGGGAAATCGCGTGTGCAAAAGTTACCATGGTACCTACTTTGTATTGTTTTTAAGTACGCCCGAGTAGGCGCTTGATAATGAATTTAAAGTGCTGCCAGAAATAGGCCCGCGAAACAAGCCATGCTAAAGGCCGATACCAAAGGTTATTCTGAAACCTTGTATGAGTATATTTATTTGGCGCTACCATGAAGTTTGCGCCGACACCAGCTACGCGGAGTTGGATTTCTGAAAGATTAGCAATATCGCTGGACCAAATTGGCATGGGGGATACCTGCGTATGACCAAGCTCACCCACATTAAAATAATCCAGCAGGATGACCAATCTTTCGATGTTTGAGGGCTGGTCGGGGCCATGAAAGCCACGATCGTCGAATAGCACTAGATCTCCCTTTAACCCGTCGCAACGCACTTTTCGTGCTAGAATTAACTGCCGTTCTTCCTCACTGTAGGCGTTAAGATTTTGGCCTTTAGGGGATAGCAATTTGTGCGTACTGTCGCAGTAGGAAAAAGCACCAGTATTTGTTTCAGCGAGATATATTACAGCGCCGATGCCAACCACCTTCTTTAATTGATCTAACGTGAGACCGTCGGATACGGCCGGCGATTTCGCCCAGCCAATGGAAAAATCGCTGTGCATTGGGAAGTAGGTGTATCCGACACCCTTATCAAGCTTGAGCATGCATTCGGCTAGTACGCATTCACTATCCATCACTTCTTCGACTATATTAATTACGCGGTCATCCAGCATCAAATCGAGTGTTGGGCCACCCAATGTGAAGGGGTGTACTAACTTTTTGGGATGATCAACTTGCCAATACCCCGGCGCGCCGGCTATGGCAGGCTTTCCTAAATATTGATCTGCGCGCGCGTTTACGGAATCAATCACATCCGCGGTGAATAAATTGCGAAGGACACAAAATCCACGCTTCTTCAAACAGGCGACGATTGATGAAACTTCAACGTTACCGGAGGCCATATCGAACAAGTCCGCTGGTTCAGCGGCTGGCAACGCCGCGAGATCAGAAATGGGGTCTTTGGAATTGATGAGATGACCTTTAGGGGTTGAGCAGTAAAATTTTAAAAAAAATAGTAGATGGTTTTGTGCAAGACGTTCCTTTTAGGTTTAACTTATTCCACGCTGTTAAAGATATTGGCGAATTGCATTCGCAGAGACGCTTGGCACGATGTGTTCCAGGTATCATGGGAGAGGAAGTGTCCAAGAAACGACACGCTGCTAACACGCTACTGCACACCAGGTGCATAAGGTCCCCGCGTGCATGTATTTTTCGGTCTAGGTCGACCATTCCCATCCCTAATTTGGCACAATGTTGCCCTTAAGGTTAGACGATCACACAGAGCGTTCATAACACGAACACCATGATAGTACAGCTGATTCTTTTGCTGGTCAAGCGATCACCCGATTGAAATTGGCCGTTTTCTATCCCCCCGTCGGAGGCTGGTTTGACAGTTAAGATTTATTTGTTCATTATGTGAACGCTAAAGCTGAGAAGGGAAGCATTTAAAAATTAACAGTACATGCCCAAACTGATCTCCACCGATTTAAAATGGCTCAAGGCACAGTGGCATGCGCGTGGGACTGCTCTGCGCCGTCGGCTGGCCTTGGCTCTTGGCCAGACCTTTGATCCTTATCCTGCTGTGCCAGCTGGCCTAGGCTTAAGTCCGTCTTTACGTCACCGACCAAGCGGGCCTGGAGCTGAACTAGCACTGGATTGGCGTCGCGCGGCAATAAACGACCCATTAGTGTGGCAAAAAAAGGTTCGAGCCAAGCTGATTGATCTTTCTGGGTATGGACGATTCGGCGGCCCTCCGGGTATTCGACATCTTCAGAACCTACCAAACCGGGATGGCCTGAAACACCGACGTCTTTATCTCAAGGTTCGCGATGGGCTCGACCTACCCATCCGAATGGTGTGGCATGCTTCTATTGAGGATACGAATCCCGTGGCTGCGATGATCTGTTTACAAGGTACAAATTCAGGCATGCACTTGTCGTGGGGCGAGGCGCTTATGCCGGCTGATCCGATTAAAATATTAAATGACGCGGATTTCGCACGCCAGGCAGCGCGCAGAGGCTACTTGGCAATTTGTCTGGAACAGGCATGCTTTGGCGAGCGTCGCGAACAGCTGCTGTCCCCTGTATCCCAAACGCCTTGCATAGATGCGGCGAATCACGCATTGCTGTTGGGCCGCTCATTGTTGGGCGAACGAGCAAGTGATGTCACTTCTGCTGTTAACTGGCTGTCAGAAGGTGATACCGGCCTACAGGTCGATCCAAACCGAATTTATGTTATGGGGTCGTCCGCGGGAGGGACGACTGCTTTATTTGCTGGAGCTCTGGACCCGCGCATTGCCGGTGTTCTAGCAACCAGTTGCATCGGATTTATGCGTGACACAATTTTGGCACGGCACGACCCGGAGGGCCAAAATACGGTGCCGGGTATATTGCGCTGGTTTGAATTAGATGCAGTGGTGGCATTATGCGCTCCGCGCCCCTTTGTAACAGTATCGGGAGATTGCGATCATATTTGGCCGTTTGATGGTGCAGACGCGGTGGTTGCTGCAGCGCGGCCTGTTTATGAACGATTGGAGTCAGGCGATCGATTGGTTGTAAGTAAGGCAAAGGGTGGCCACCGTTTTTATCCAAATATTGCTTGGCCTGCCTTGGTTTGCGCGATGGAGCGTGCTGGCCACGACGTCCCGAAGTTGATGAACAAACCGATCAGTGACTAGTTCTCACTTAGCGCGAAGTTACGGGTGACATAATACATAAGCTGCGAGACGCATTGGTCTAGGTGGTTGTTTGCAGTGTCAACGATCAGCTCCGGATGGGCGGGCTCTTCGTAAGGAGCTGAGATGCCAGTAAAATCAGGGATTTCCCCAGCGCGTGCCCGTTTGTAATGGCCTTTCGGATCACGGCTTTCGCATGTTGCAAGGTCAGCTTTCACTGCTATTTCATGAAAATAATCTTTCGCGGCCTTGCGTGCGCGGTCACGGTCATCTTGGTAAGGCGAGATAAAGGCTGCTATGGTAATCAAGCCGGCTTCGGCCATAAGGGCCGCGACCTCGCCGACGCGACGGATATTTTCTGTGCGTTCTTCTGGCAAAAACCCCAAATCCGAATTTAAGCCACGGCGCATATTATCTCCATCTAAGACGAAGACAGTGTAACCAGCATCAAACAATGTACGCTCAAGCTCAATCGCTAGGGTAGATTTACCGGAGCTAGGGAGACCGGTGAACCATAAGACCCCACCTTTGTGGCGATTTTTGCGCATTCGGGCGGCGCTGCTGACGCGGCTTGTTACTTCAACGACGTTGGCGGCTCTTTTGGTGTCAAATACCTCTTGTCCCTGATCGTCTCTTTTGGTCATGTAGTACAGCCAAACTTATTTAATGTATCATAGCGTTATGCAGAGTTGTGCCGCAGCGGGTCAAGTTCCGTTCGGTTAGGGCTTAGTCGCGACTAGTATGATCCCTGTCACCGCCAGATCTTTTGGGTCAATCGAACGATAGGTTTTCGTCAGGCGGTTTTGGATTTGGGTGACATAGTCCAAGGCTTGATTGCGTTGCTCTTGGTCTATGTCTTTCCAGATGGACGGTCGGATTTCGCCATCAACACCAGCAAGCCTGGTGACGCGAATTTCTCCATTTAAGCTGCTTTGATCCAGCCAATTGCGATAATGGTTAACTAATACGCGGTTAGGGCGGCCCGATTGAGCAGTCATACGGCGATACCAGCTATCATTGATGGTAAGGAAGGTGAGTGAATGGTGACCAGCAAACATGCCATGATCGCGTAGGTCGATTCTGTGAACTAGTTGCCCGCCAGGCTTTAATGCATTGGTCATGTCATTGAGCGCGCTAATTGGATCGTAGAGGTGCTCCAATACTGCCCGTGATAAAATGGCATCAAAGTGATGATCATAGCGGTTGAAGTATTCTTCCGCAGCGATGCCCGGGTGATAGTGAAGACCTCGCATTGTGTCTTCGCTGGGAGATCCATCGAAAAGAGTGGCTGCGTTTTCTTGTGCCGCTAGAGCTTCGTAGATGTGCCGTTGCTCAATTGAATCCCGCTTAGAGTAATAGCGGTCGATTGCATGAACCGCATCGGCGCCGTTGGCCAATAGCAACATGGCTACCCCAAAATTATCACCAGGACCGATTTCGCCAATGATACCTCGGAATTTACGAATGCCCGCATAGGTTCGATAATCGTTATAGACCCTTCGAATATAATCGACTGATACATTCACCGCGCTGTCAGCGTGGCGGGTCCCGCTAGTGGTTTCTAAATCGCCACGGGAAAGCTTGCGGCCAATGCGCCAGTCATCGGCCAAGTAATAAAGGCAGCTGGCAAGTATGCTTTTTTTTACCAAAGACCGAAGATCCATGCGGTCGCTCTCAATCGCTCCAATAACAACCGGCGAGACGTGCGCGCTGTTTAACTAATGCTAAGACTGCATCGATGGTTGGTGTTGGGACGCCTGTGAGTTGGCCTAATTCTTGTACCACGCTGACCAACGCGTCGATTTCCATTGGCCTACCGCGCTCTAGATCTTGCAGCATTGATGTTTTATGTGCGCCGACCGCCTTCGCTCCCGCAATCCTTTTGTCTACGCCAACAGACAGTTTCACTCCGAGTGCTTCTGCAATCTCCGCCGCCTCCATCATCATTCGGCGCACTATGGCAATAGTTCCTGGATCATCACAAATACCCTCAAGAGTCTCACCTGTCAGTGCACTAATAGGGTTGAAACTCAAATTCCCCCATAGTTTGATCCATAGCTCATCGCGGATCCGTGGCCGGACCGGCGATTTCAAGCCAGCATAGATTAATGCTCGCGAGAGTGTTTGAATACGCTCCGAACGGCTGCCATCTGGTTCGCCCAAGGTGAAACGGTTGCCTTCGATATGTTGGATAATGCCGGGTTCGATAACTTCTGTAGCGGGATAAACCACGCACCCAATAGCACGTTCAGGGCCGATGCCATCCCATTGTTTATTTCCTGGGTCCACGCTTTCGAGCTGCTTGTTTTTGTATTGGCCATCAACCCCATGGAAATACCACCAAGGCACACCGTTGACGGCGGTAACAACTGCAGTATGTGGTCCAAGCAAAGGCTGCATGTGTTCGACTACGCCGGGAACCGAATGGGCCTTCAGTGTAATGAACACATAATCCTGAGTGCCAACTTTTGTTGGGTCATTAGTCGCTATCGGATGAGTGACGTGCGTCTCACCGTCTTTGATTAGAGTAAGACCATTATTTTGCATTGCCTCAAGGTGGGCACCGCGGGCTATGAGTGAAACATCAATACCCGCACCTCCTAATTCAGCGCCTATGAAACCGCCAATGGCTCCGGCTCCATAAATACAAATCTTCATTTGGTCAGTCCGAGTTTTTCCGCTAGCCCAATCCGTTGCATTTTGCCGGTAGCTCCTTTGGGAATTTCATCAAGGAACAAAACTTTGCGCGGTACTTTGAAGTCGGCCAATTTTTCAGATGCGAAATCCTTGATTTCGCGGTCTGTTGCTTCCGCGCCTTCGTTCAGCACGATTGCTACTGCGACTTCTTCGCCGAGTTTCGGGTGAGGCATTGCAAAAGTCACCGTTTGTGCGACGGCAGGGTGGGATTGAATGATATTGTCGACCTCAAGCGGTGCAATTTTTTCACCGCCGCGATTGATGATTTCTTTCAAGCGGCCAGTGATTTGTAAGAAACCGTCTTCATCAAGCACACCTTGGTCGCCGGTGCGGAACCACCCATTGGTAAAGTTCTCAGCATTTGCCGTAGGATTATTCTCGTATCCGTCTGTAACGTTCGGCCCACGAATCACAATCTCACCGATTTCACCTTGCGGGAGAATTTTTCCACTATCATCCATAATCTCGACTTCCGGCCCGGCTGCAACACCTACTGAACCAGGTTTACGTTGTCCTGGTGGTAATTGGTTGCTGGCCATTTGGTGTGCTGCCTCAGTCATGCCATAGGATTCTGCAACCGGCGCACTGAAGGTTTTTTCTAACTCTTGCATAACAGGCGGTGGTAAGGATGAAGAAGATGAGCGAATAAATCGCAAATTTAATTTGTCTAAAATTTCTTTGTTTCGTGGTGCACGTGACAATATGGCTTGGTGCATAGTCGGTACGGCCGTGTACCAGCTGGCGTTGGCTTCATCGAGCCAGCTAAATACCCGGAGCGCATTAAAGGGGGGACAACAAAAAACCGTGCCTCCTGCAGTCACTGAAGATAAAACCGCTGCAATAAGCCCGTGAATATGAAATAGCGGCATGATGTTCATACACGTATCTTCAGAAGATAATGAGAGAATATCGCCAATGTGAGACGCTGATGCGGACACGTTTTTTTGCGATAGCGGCACGATCTTGGGCCTCGAGGTGGTGCCTGATGTGTGCAGTACCAGGGCGATGTCATTTGCCGTGGCCATACTGCTAGATACCGCTGAACTGGGTGACTCTCCGACAAATGAGAACGCGCCCGCTGGATCACTTTCAGACCATTCGATCTCCAATACCTGCAATTTGTGATTCTTTGCGACTGTCACGGCTGGCGATTCGTTGCCTTTCTCAACTACAATAGCTTTGGCATTTAGGTCGGATAGATAAAAATCAAATTCGTCTTCACGGTACCCAGGATTGAGTGGGGCTGTTGTAGCTCCCGCGCCAATTGTTAAGAACGCAGAGGCCATTTCCGGCCCGTTCGGCAAAACGATTGCGACACGGTCATTACGTCCGATGCCACGTGCGTTCAGTTGCACAACCGTTTTGGCTGCATGAGCACGTAACGCGGCAAATGTAAGGCCAGGCCGTCCTGGTGCCGCGATAGCAGTGTCGTCGTCTTTGCCTGTTTCAAGGCAGGAAGCAATTGTACTAGCCATGGGTGCGTTCTTCTCCAGCAAATTATGTTTTGGTTAGAGGGCCGATTAAGAAAGTTATTACACCCTCCCTTACCGAAATCAGCAAAAAAACGAATGGGTGGCGCAGGATTTTTCACCAACTATGCAGCAAAAAGATAAATCGAGTTTTAACTTTCTTTGCAGCATCTTTTGCGGATAGCGCGTCGTAGTAATATCGGCGGGCTTAAGCAGTGGCGGCGAGTAACCCGTTTAATATATTTCTGGATTCTACTTTGTGATGTGTGCACTCAAAATATAGTTTGGACGGCTTTAGATAAAAGGTTGGTTACTGCAGTGTGGGCCGCGTCCGTTCTTGGCGACTATACATTTGACTTAATTCATAATATTGAATGCTTTGGTGGTTTTTAAGACGTTTTTGCGTTTCCGTTGCTCGTGATTGTTCTTTAATAGAGGCGTATTAACTATGATGTGTTAGTAGATTTTTAACAAATCGCGCTCACGCCCATTATGAGGAAAGCATTTTCGTCGCAAGCGTTATTCAACCATTCTAAGAAACCATATTACAGACTGGTGTTGCCGGCTGAGCAATTTAAATAAAGTAGATGTTTTGGCGGAGACCAAATGTACCAAAGCCACGCAAGTGCACTTGGTTTCTATTTAGACATTCCATCGATTTGGCGTTGCATTTCATCAAGGCGTTTTTGCAAATCTTCGACTTGATCGGTTGAGGTCTGATGTGCTTCTGATTGTTGGGCGTTGGGTGTGCCTGATGCTGTAGAGGCTGACACTTCTTGATCAGCGTCTTTCTTTTTTGGCGTGAAAATTTGCATAGCTTGTTCGAAAACGGCGGCATTTTGTTTCCCCATCTCATCCAATGACCCGAAAGGAAACATTTTACCCATGGTCTCCTGGAAATAACTCTGAATTTGTTCTTGGTTTTCTGTGAAGGTTTTCATGGAGTGCGCAAGATATTGCGGAATTAACATGCGCTGCATATTGTCGCCGTAGTAGCTGATAATCTGTCGTAAAAACTCAGTAGGCAGGAGGCTTTCGCCTTTGGCTTCTTCATCCACGATAATCTGTGTCAAGACGGACCGTGTGATATCTTCGCCACTTTTTGCATCAAAAACTACGAATTCGGTGCCTTCTTTGACCATCTGGCAAAGATGTTCCAACGTCACATAGCTACTCGTAGCTGTATTATAGAGACGACGGTTTGCATATTTTTTAATTGTGACAGGTTCGTCTTCATTCTGTTTGGAAGTCATCGGCATATAACCTGATTTGTTTCGACCCAGCATTGTTTCAATACAGATTATAGCTTATACTGCACCGCACGCTTCCGAAAGTATCCATTTTGATGCTAATTTTGCAACTGATATCGCGCCGCAATGTGGTTTGTTTGGTTGGCAACGCGACGGTGTGGCGGGTTGTAGGGCAGCAAGATCATGAGTGATAAAACGGACTTGGAAGATCTTGCTAGACGTTATCTCGATTTGTGGCGAGAACAGTTTTCTGCAACCGCATCCGATCCGCATATTATGGAAACTCTGGGTCGAGCCTTTGCGGCTTTGGGTCAGGTCTCGACACCAGCACCGCATAATACTGGAAAAACGGCAAATATGTTTCCCTGGCTGACGGGTTTGCCAATGCAGGGAGCAGGGGAAGGAGCAACTGATTTTGACGCAGTATTCCGAGCCTTTACAGAGAAAGCTGTTGCCGAGCCATCGCCACGGACCGAGGCCGCTGCCGCTGAATCTGATAACGGCGGCCAACCTATATCTGAGCTCGAACGCCGCGTTGCCGCTCTTGAGAAGCGGATTGCTGAGTTGGAGCCCAAGCCTCGAAAAAAGAGGAAAAAGCCTGCTAGGCGCGCTGGAAAATGAAAATTCTGACGCGTTTGCGGCTCAAGTTGAAATGTTGAGCCGTGCGCGTGCGGCGGAATTTATCGAAGGCCTGGAATTATATCGCAACCATCCCTACCAAAGGGATCTATCCGAACCTAAAATTTTATGGGCCCAGGGTTCCACTCAACTATTGGATTACAACCCCAGGAGCAAAGGACAACCTCTTTTAATTGTGCCATCGCTTGTCAACCGACATTATATTTTAGACCTCACGGCTGAAAGTAGCTTTATGCGTTGGTTGGTTGGGCAGGGGTTTAGGCCTTTTCTTGTTGACTGGGGCGCACCGGGTTCGGTCGAGAGAAATTTCACAATAACTGATTATATAACTCAGCGTTTAGAATCTGCGCTTGATCGTGTCATAGATGTTTGCACACGGTCCATATCGGTTATCGGATATTGCATGGGTGGATTGCTTGCAACGAGCCTTGCCCTGCGTAATCAAGACGCCATCAATGGTCTCGTATTATTGGCGACGCCTTGGGATTTTCATTCTGGCAATGCAGCGCAGGCGCAACTAATGGCCAATGTGGGGGCGGCTCTGGAGCCATTACTTCAGACGACCGGTGAGGTGCCTGTCGATGTTATTCAAATGCTGTTTAGTAGTCTTGACCCGCTCCTAGTAGAACGCAAATTCGTTGGCTTTGCCGGTTGGAATATGCAATCGAAAGCGGCGGTCTCGTTTGTGGCATTGGAAGACTGGGTGAATGACGGTGTTCCTCTAGCCGCTCCCGTAGCACGCGAATGTTTTGCTGGTTGGTATGGCGCTAATAGTCCTGCCAGCGGCACATGGTGCGTGGCTGGAGAGATAGTTGATCCGACTACCTTCGAGAAACCATCCCTTGTGGTCATCCCAGCTAACGACCGGATCGTACCGCCGCAATCGGCGGCATCCCTCTGTACAGCGCTACCGTTTGTGGAAATAAAGAGCCCGTCCACAGGCCATATTGGCATGATGATTGGGGGCAAGGCAGAGACGAAGGTGTGGAAGCCGGTTGCCCAGTGGTTACAAGAGTTGCACTGAAGATTATCCGTGCAGGGCTGATTTCGGTAACATCACGTGGATGCCCTTATGCACATTAACGGTTTGGCTGACACGCATATCTGCGGCCAGGCTACAAAGCGTATAGGCTTCTTCTCGAGAGAGGTTAGTGCGGTCGCAAATAAATGCGATCATTTCGCGCAATGCCTGTTTGGCTGCGGCATCTAAGGAAGGGTTAATGCCTATCGTAATGTGGTGTGTTTCTGTTTCGGCACGCGGCATAGCAATCTTCTGCTGTTCGTGAAGGTGAATTTCAAATGTGCCGATGAGCCCGGTTTCTATGGCTGTTCCGTCTACCTCGCCGTCTCCTTGGCATCCATGGCCGTCGCCTACGGAAAAATTACCGCCTTCCACAAACACTGGGAGAAAAAGTGTGGCCCCTTTGCTCAATGCTTTAATGTCGAGATTGCCGCCGAAAGCCCGCGGAATGGTGGAGGGTTGGCGACCCCATTCCTTCGGTGGAGCCGTTCCCATTACGCCGAAGAATGGATCTAAGGGGAGCTCCGTGCCCCATGGCAAATGAGCCTTCATACGCTCGCCATCAAGAGGGATCATGGTCATATGATAGTTAGGGAAATCTTCCGGCAGCGTTCCGGACAGTGGACGCATGCGGTTGAAGCCCCAATTGTAATGGAGCTGAATATCCTTTATGCGCACTTCGAGCATGTCGCCTGGTTTGGCGCCCTGGATGGCGATAGGGCCCGTCAAAATATGGCCGCTGGCGCCTTTAGTGCAATTTTTAAGGATAGCGAGGTGTTCCGGTATAATTTCAAATGATTTGTTCTCTGGCAGGTCACTAGATCCACCTGATACTGTTTTTAGGGTGATGGTATCTCCAGAAGCAATTTCATAAATAGGGTTAAGTGTACCGTCGAAATAGCCCCAATGAACGGTGTCTGGGGTTGCGGCCACTTCATGAGATTTCATCATTGTCTCTACTTACCTTTAAAGTCGGGGCGCCTCTTCTCTTTAAATGCACCGAGCCCTTCTATCTTGTCGTCGCTCTTATCTATCCGTTGTGTTTCGCGAAGGGCCAACCCCGCCCGCTCGACGGGGCCTTTTGGCAAAATGTCGTCTCTGATAAACCGTTTTAGCATGCCCATAACCAAAGGCGCACTATCTCGGAGCGTTGTCGCATACTCCATGGCGCCTTCAATGTGCTGACCGTTTGGCACAACCTTGTTGATCATGCCCACTTCATAGGCGCGTTGGGCGGGAAACTTAGTTCCTGCAATCAAAAGTTCCATGGCAACTTTGTGAGGAATGCGGGCCGCCATACTGGCAATCATCCCGCCGGAAATGCCGAGCTGGGTTTCGGGATAATGAAAAATAGCATTCTCTGAGGCGACGGCTAAATCAGCAAATTGGACGAGCACGATGGCGGCGCCAATGCAATAACCTGATACAGCAGCAATAACCGGCTTGTCCAAATCAAATCCGATACCGGGAACGGCGGTCCAGGTGGGCGGGTTTCGGGGTGGGCCGTTGACGTCGGCACCGGCAGAGAAGGCCCGTTCCCCCGAACCAGTCAAAATGGCTGCGGCTTCATCTCCATCCTTAAAACGATACATGGCATCTTTCAGACCGGCGATCACATCATCATTTAGCGCATTTAGCTTTTCGGGCCGATTGATAGTTATGATAGCAACACCATCACGGGGTTCGTATGTGACGACTTGATTCGTCATTTTTGTCTCCTTGTTAAATCCTAACCATTTGCTTTGTTGTTGCCGAGATTGACAACGCCGTCATTTGTGAAGCTAGAAATGTCTGCTGCGCTATAGCCTAATTCAAGGAGTACGGCTTCTGAATGTTCGCCAATATTTGGCGCTAAACTGCGGCTGTCATCGGTGCTTAGAGGAGCGATTCCAGGTGGGTTTATCACAGGGATTTCGCCAACCCCAGGTTGGTCCACCCAGGTAAAACTATCAACAGCATTACAATGTTCATCATTCAATATGTCTTCGTAATCGTTCACTTTGGCGCACATTAGACCGAGATTGTTGAAAGCATTCACCCAGTCATCACTTGTTTTCTCATGCATGGAATTTTGGATCATCTCGTTAATTTTATTAGCGTTGGCGATGCGCTTCTGATGGTTGTTGAAATCCGGATGGTTTTTGATATCACAACGGCCAAGTAAATCGCAGACTGCGATAAAGTGTTCCGGCTTTGCGCCGCTCAAAGTCACGTAACCATCCTTGGTTTTAAAGGTGCCGACGGGCATGCCGAAGGCGTGAGGTTGATGACCACTTATATGTTGGCGGATAAGTTGGGCCGCTTGAGGTGAAAGGGCGGCTTGCATCAGGCTGACATCAATATGCTTGCTGCCTGCACCTTGACCACGAGCAATAAGTGCAGCCATGACGGCCTGCAGGGCGTAAAGTCCTGTTACGTAGTCTACCATGGCTATGCCAATACGGATGGGCCGCTGTTCTCGATCTACTGTGACTGACATTAACCCTGAGAAGGCTTGCAAAATGAGGTCCATGGCGGCGCGCTGGGAATGTGGCCCCGATTGGCCGAAGCCGGAGACGGATAAATAGATAACGTCCGGATTCCGTATCCTCACCGTATCGTAATCGAGTCCCAAACGTTTGATGACGCCAGGACGAAAGCTTTCTGTGACTATATCGGCTTGAGCGGCAAGTTTAAGCGCAATTTCATGACCTTTGGGGTTCTTCAGATCGATAGATAAAGATCGCTTACCCCTGGCGGTTACGAGGGATTGTGCGCCATGATCGCCCTTTAGCCGTCCACCAGTATTTCTAATCCAGTCTCCTTCGATAGCTTCGACTTTCACAACGTCCGCACCGTACTGTGCTAGCATCATGCTGGAATAGGGGCCGGCAATGCCTGCAGCAAAATCGCAGACTTTGATGCCCGAGAGCGGTCGGTCGTGATGCATAATTATTGACTCCAATTAAATGGTTCCGGAGAGTGATCCATTGCGCACTAACTGGTCAAGAGCCCGCCGATGGCATGTGGCGCTTTATCTAGCTGATATTGAATTGCATCCTTAGTGCGGCTCGGCCAGTATTCGGTTACTATGAATTAATTTGTTTTCTCAATTGTCGTTTTGCCGAAAATTGATGATTAGAAATTAATCGAATTTGTAATAGTGAGGTTAGTCGAGTCGATGTCCCCCTACAGAATCTCCAAGAGGAGAGGAAAATCATGGCTTATTTAGATTCCCCCTGCAAAGGAATTTGTCACTCTCGAAAATTTGATGATGTATTGATGTGTTGCGGTTGTTTGCGTTATCCCGAAGAGGTGGAAGGCTGGTTTGAGATGAGTGACACGGAACGACAGCGTGTCCTAAAGGAACTGCCACACAGAAACCGGAAACAGTGGACCCTAATGAACCCCGACAAGGAGTTTCCAGAGACGGCTCCGGAATAGGTTCTATTTATTATGGGTAAAAATTAATGGCGCCATCGTTGCGTTTTTGGTGCTGAAAAATCGTTATTGCCGGTCGAGTGTCCTCGAATACTAATGCAGTTCCGTCCTTATATATGCTACAGACAACAAAGGGCGAGGATAGTTATAACTGTGTTGTCCCCTATACAAATCTGAAAATTTCACTCGTAATACTCATTTTCGCGATAGACTGGCGGCTTCCACTTATTTTTTTTGCTGCCACCAGGGAGCGGTTCACCATCAGCACCAACACGGAACATATCTTCTGTTCCGCCACCATGACGGGCACCGATGCGCAATAGAACCAACGGTTCTTCGCTACAGGCATTAAAATGATAAAGCGTGCCGGCGGGTAGCATGATGCCGTCATTCCGGCCAAGTGTCGTCTTCTCTTTATTGGGGCCGTAAAAGATCGCCTCGCCCGCTAAAATCACGAACATGTGATCTTCATTTGGATGGGCGTGAAGAGTGTTCTCCCCACCAGATGCATAGACTTTGATCCAGCTCCACATATTCTTAGTTTCTGCCAAAGGAACAATTGATCGGCCATCGTTCAGCAACTGTGCCTTCATTTTAAAAATGATTGGTTGGCCAGCGGTCCCGAGCGGGCCCTTTTTGCCCATCCGCTGTTCAAACAGTTTAACGTCATCCGGCATTCTTCGCCCCTTCGAACTATTATTAGAATTTAAATTAGAAGTGTAAGTTTACGCTTAACCCGGCGCTACTGTCCACTAGCCGTGATTACTGTTAAGAATGGAAACACGTAATAAGCCCGCGTCAATTTGCCATGGTTGAGAGCTGAAAAGACTTAGATATTGTGCGGCGCAATAAAATTTTTTCGCAGGCACTTTCAATGGTTAGGGGAAATTAAGGATGTCTGATGTTGTAATTGCGAGCGCTGTTCGTACGCCGGTTGGCGCTTTTCTGGGTGGGCTCAGTTCAGTGTCCGCTTCCTATCTCGGTGCGGCTGCAATCAAGGAAGCTTTGAAACGGGCTAAAGTTGAGGGCGATGAGGTGGACGAAGCCATCATGGGTCAGATTCTCGCTGCTGGGCAAGGCCAAAATCCGGCGCGGCAAGCGGCGGTTGATGCAGGTATCCCCTTTGAGAAGACGGCTCTTCAGATCAATCAACTCTGCGGTTCCGGTCTTCGAACCGTTACTATGGGTATGCAAGCCATTGCGCTAGGCGATGCAGATATTGTTGTCGCCGGTGGCCAAGAAAGCATGAGCCAGGCGCCTCATTGTGCGCAAATGCGGAACGGCCAAAAAATGGGCAGCCTCGAATTTGTCGATACCATGCTCAAGGATGGCCTATGGGATCATTTCAATGGCTATCATATGGGCGTGACTGCAGAGAACGTTGCAAAGAAGTGGCAGATCACCCGAGAGCAACAAGACGAATTTGCCTTCAATAGCCAGCAAAAAGCAAAAGCGGCTATGGAAGCGGGTCGGTTCAAGGATGAGATCATTCCAATAACTATAACCTCACGTCGTGGCGACACAATCCTCGACAAGGATGAGCATCCGAAACCTGAGACGACACTTGAGACCTTGCGCGGACTACGGCCGGCTTTTTCGAAGGACGGTACCGTGACTGCTGGTAGCGCATCAGGTATCAATGATGGTGCTGCTGCATCGGTTCTTATGAGCGCAAAAACCGCAGCTAAGCGTGGTATTGAGCCTATGGGGCGTATCGTTTCTTGGGCCACCGTGGGCGTGGATCCGGCGATTATGGGGTCAGGGCCCATTCCGGCTTCTCGCACAGCGTTAAAAAAAGCTGGTTGGAGCACCGATGATCTTGATCTGATTGAAGCAAATGAGGCTTTTGCTGCTCAAGCCTGTGCTGTCAATAAAGATTTAGGCTGGGATACTGATAAAGTGAACGTTAATGGTGGTGCCATCGCACTGGGTCATCCGGTCGGGGCGTCCGGTACGCGAATTCTAACTACGCTGCTATACGAAATGCAACGGCGAGAGTCCCACAAAGGCTTGGCGACACTCTGCATAGGCGGCGGTATGGGCATTGCCATGTGTGTGGAACGTGACTGAAACATTCAACTAAGGGAGTTGTTTTATGGCACGCTTGGCATTAGTCACGGGAGGAACTCGCGGTATTGGTAAAGCAATCTCGTTGAAACTCAAAGCAGCAGGATATTCAGTTGTAGCGAATTATGCTGGAAACGATGAGGCTGCTGAAAATTTCCAGGTGGCCAGCGGAATTCCAATCTTTAAGTTTGATGTTGGTGACTTCGATGCTTGTAAAAAATCGATTGCGCAGGTTGAGGCAGAAGTTGGCACGATCGATATTCTAGTCAACAATGCCGGGATTACCCGCGATGCTCCGCTCCATAAAATGGATGTGGCCCAATGGTCTGATGTCATCCGCACTAATCTGGATAGTTGCTTCAACTTATGTAGTTGTGTGGTTAACCGGATGCGCGAGCGCGGCTTTGGGCGTGTTATTAATATTTCTTCGATTAACGGGCAAAAGGGACAATTTGGCCAAACCAATTACGCGGCAGCGAAGGCGGGTATGATTGGGTTTACTAAGGCTATGGCCTTAGAAACCGCGTCCAAGGGTATTACCGTTAATACGGTGGCGCCAGGCTATATAAGTACCGAAATGGTCCGTGACGTGCCGGAAGATGTGATCAATAAGCATATTTTGCCACATATTCCCGTGGGCCGGTTGGGCGAGCCAGAAGAAGTAGCGCGTTGCGTAGTGTTCTTAGCCTCGGAAGACGCGGGTTTTATTACGGGCTCTACCCTGACGGCGAATGGTGGGCAGTATTTAGCCTAACCAACTTGTTTGACACGCCCCTGCACCGGATAGCGCGGATCGCAAAAGCCATGTGTTGTTGATTGGCCCGGTGGGCAAAGACCGTCGAGAAATACTTCGTCTTCTGGCGTCCATTCGCCTTTCATGGCTTCGAGATACCCTTCCCAATGGGCAAAGGTACGGGGGCCACCGAGAACGCCGGTTAGTAATTTATTGTTGAGTAACCATTGGATAGCAAAGGTGATAATGCTCGTGCCACGAGACTCGCAATAGTCTTTAATTTTTTGCGCAGCAATTAGGCTTTCTTCACGCCATTCGGTCTGTATCAGGCGGCGATCCTGGAGGCCCGCACGGGTTTCTGGTAATGGAGGTTCGCCCGGCTTATAAATGCCTGCAAGCACGCCGCGAGCTAGCGGTGAATAGGGCACCACGCCGATCCCGTAGTATTCGCACGCAGGGAGAATATCGGTTTCGGGCATTCGGTTGAAGGCATTGTAATAGGGTTGTGCAATTACTGGTCGGGGGGCCCCGGCTCTTGCTGCTGCGTGAACTAGCTCACCAATTTGCCAGCCACGGTGATTGGAAAACCCCCAATGCCGCACTTTACCCGCAGAAATGACGTCTGCGATGGTACGCACGGTTTCCTCGATAGGTGTCTCCCAATCTATATGATGAAGGTACCAAATATCCACATAGTCGGTTTGTAAGCGGGTCAAACTATCGTCTATCGCTTGTATCATCCATTTGCGAGAGAGGCCCTTTTTGCGTTTCTCGGTGCCGGCTGACGACCCCACTTTGGTCGCGATGACCCAGTCATTGCGGTCGTCTTTGGTTAGCTGTCCAACCTGCATTTCGGCTTTATTGCCGGCATAGCCGTCTGCTGTGTCTATAAAATTAACACCGACATCCCGCGCGGATTTGATAATTTTGACGGCATCTTCGTCCGGCGTTGTATCTCCAAAAGTAAGTGTGCCAAGACAAAGCCGCGAGACTTTGAGGCCGCTATTCCCGAGCATTGCGTAATCCATAGTTTCTCCTTAAATGTCGGTTCTCATTGCGGTCCTCGTCCACGAAACCTTGCCCCAGGTGTGTTGTAGTGCGTTATTAGTTCTTCTTTAGTCCGGATTGGGTTTGGGGAAGCTTTCGGGCCAATTGTCTAAGATGGTTTGGAGATATTGTTGAATTTTCTTCGGGTCTAAAGATCCCGTTCCTTTGATTTTGTGAACACTATCTTGATGTTCAAGTGGAATTTTAAGTGAATCCATAAACCGATTATTCATGTTGAAATATGCAGTTATCATGGTCAGTTCGACGACTTCGGATTCGGAGAAACTTTCACGGACGGTTTCGAAAACATCATCGCGGGACCGTGCTGTATTTTTCGTAACATGTTCGGCCCATAAGACGGCCGCTTTCTCCCTATCGCTTAACAAGGGAGACGTCATATAGTCGTCTGTGCCAATTACTTGTACCTGCTCTTCAGTAACACCTGCCGCTTGACCAAGCGATGTATTATGAGCAAATCAATAGGCACATCCATTTAAGTGGCTGGTTTTAATAATGGCGATTTCTTTAATTTTGCTACTTAGAAGTCCGCCTGCACCTTCGCGTTGAAGGACTGCTGAAAAAGGTAGCATGAGCATATTTACCATTGGTGTGTGAGCGGCAACCCGTCGGGAATTCGGTACGCGTCCCAAAAATTGCTCAACCGCTTTAAAAAAGAGGCTCATGATGCCTGTTGCTTCAGCCGGATCGACCATGCTGACTCTTGCTTTATCTGAAACGATAATCATTACTCCTTGTTTCAATGATTCTGCGCGCATTGCTTTTTGAAGACCGTCGCTTCCTCAATTCAGTATTTATTAATAAACCAGGATCATGAATCACAGTGCCAAATTGCAATCTTCAATTCAACAAATTGATGCTCCGGGTGCAATCACGCTAAAACCTGCAAGCTTCGAACTTTTGCGAGGCAAATTTGTTTTGTGGAGTTGTTCAGAAAGGAGACCGTTATGTTGCGGGAGTATCCGGATCGACCTTTTGTGGGTGTTGGCGTTGTTGTTTGGAGGGACGGTAAGGTATTGCTGGTGAAGCGTGGCCAGGCGCCCCGCCGCGGTCATTGGAGTATTCCTGGCGGCGGTCAGGAGCTGGGGGAAACGCTGCAAGAGGCTGCTTGTCGTGAGGTTAAGGAAGAAACAGGAATCAACATTAAGGTTATGGGCTTAATCGATGTTGTTGATTCCATTCGTCAAGATGATGATGGCCGCGTCCAATTTCATTATTCCCTTATTGATTATGCTGCCATTTGGAAATCTGGCAATTTAAGGGCAGGTGATGATGCGGCAGAATGCCGTTGGGTCGACCTTGATGAAGCGGAAGCTATTATTCGCTGGGGGCAAACCTTGCGCATAATCAAACAAAGCAAAGCATTGATGCCGTGATTGTTATTTCCTTTTTAAGGCGGTCTCCTGCATGGACGGCCGTGCAGCAAAATCTTCGTACCAGAGCGCTAAATCCTCCCGATAAGCTCGCCAATCACCAACAACGCGCGACTGATCAAGAAAACCAAGAAAACATCCCACCGCAATAGGTCCTATGGAAAGTCTTTCGGACAGTGAGATAGCTTCTGTGTTGAGCGTATTCAATGCTCCATCTACCGCTTGGCGCCAACGCCCTAACCAATAGGGCGAGCGGCCACCGGGCTTTCGTGCGGCTTCATAGGCGAGCTTTACCGCGTCATCCATACCGCCATCACCAATGGCCTGTATCCGAAGGGCCTGCCATCGTGTCATGCCATCTTTAGGAAAAAGCTTCGGCTCGGGCACGAGCGAATCTAGATATTCACAAATGACCGGCGAGTCGAACCAAGCTTCGCCGACATCGTCAATCAGGGTCGGGACTTTGAGAATGGGATTATCAGGGCCTAACTCATCAAGGCGTTTTCCCCGTTCGCTTGTAAACAGTTCGATTTGATCGTCTATACCTTTTTCAATGGAGACGATACGTGCTTTGCGGACGAAGGGTGATGCCGCTGAATAGAAAAGTTTCATGGTACGGGGACCCCCAGTCGCTCTGCATTGGCTTCTTTGGTGGTATCGATAAAGGACTGGCGCTCGCCAATGGCCTTATACCACGCTCCTAAATTTGGCAGATCTTTTTCCCAATTCCAGCCTGGGCGACGTTCGTTCACATATCCAAGACCACAGGTCACCGCAATACCGCCGATCGTAAGGGGGCCGCTGATTAACTCAGAGTGTTTCTCGAGCCAGCCCATTATCCGGTCTATGGCTGCGTCATACTTATCTACCATTTCCGAGAGTTTATATTTATTTGGCCGCGCAGCTTCTTTGTAATGAGATTGTGGCGCTTCGGTTAGTGCATCGCCAAGAGCTTGAAGGCGCAGCGCGTGAAAGCGTTCCGTGCCCTCTTGTGGATGAAATTGTGGTTTTCCATCGAGGCAATCGAGATATTCGCAAATCACCGGTGAATCGAACAAGGTTATCCCGTCATCCAAGCGCAGCGCGGGCACTTTCCGAAGAGGATTGTCATTATCGATATCTTGATTTTTTCCATATAAATCAGTCACTTGTAGTTTTATTTGATCTAGAATGCCTTTTTCATGTGCTAAAATTAGACATTTTCGTGCAAATGGTGATCGCGGTGTTACGCGAAGAACCGGCATGTTGCTTCCCTCCCAGAATATGTTTGAAGGTGCTATAGCATATCCGCGGAAGCGTTAGCACCTATGCTGTGGTAAATTATTATCTATGTATAACGATATCATTGATCTTCGCGAATTTTACTCGACTCCCATGGGCCAGATGGGGCGAAGGCTTATTAGGAGCCGTATAAGGAGGTTGTGGTCAAATCTCTCAGGTATGACCGTTTTAGGACTTGGCTATTCGACCCCTTATCTGCAACCGTTCCAAAATGAGGCAAATGTTGTTTTGGCAATTATGCCCTCCACCCAAGGTGTGTTCCACTGGCCGGAACGGGAGCCAGGTAGAGTAGCCCTCTCCGATGATGGGGAATTACCCTTTCCGGATCGATCAATCGATCGTTTGCTAATTGTCCATGGGTTAGAATGCAGCGAAAATTTACGGGTTATGCTGCGCGAGGTATGGCGGGTTTTGGCGGATGGTGGCCGAATAATCGCTGTGGTGCCGAACCGGCGTGGTTTGTGGTCTCGTTTCGAGCAGAGGTCTCCATTTGGGCACGGCCATCCATATAGTGCTGGTCAGCTACGCAAATTATTACGCGATTGTTTTTTTACTCCGACGGCGATCGAACACGCGCTTTATGTCCCGCCTATCCGATCGAGGTTGTTGATGCGCTCCGCACCGGCTGTCGAGAAAATAGGGAGCCAGTGGGCTCAGGCGGTATCCGGTGTGCTCATTGTCGAAGCCTCAAAGCAAATTTATGCGGGCACCGCCGTGCCTGTGCAGCGTTCGGTCCGGAAACGTCCTCTGGTAGCACTTTCGGGAGGGGCGCGGCATCGCAAAGCCGGTTAACATTAGTAGAGGGCTAGCCGTTGGGTCCCAGTGCTATGCGCTCTTCAAGATCATCGACGCTATTTGCATCGATGACTTGGCGGACAGTGTCGAGGGAGAACCCTTTTCTGGCGAGCATGCCTAAGTCACGTTCTTGGCGTTCCTCACGGTCTTTCTCGCGCCACGGTCCGAGCCGTCGCCGCCGGGCATAGGCGCAGGCGGCAATTAACTCAGCCATAGGTGTTTCTTCGGCATCGTTTGCTAGTGCTTGGTCTATGTGATCATTGGAAACGCCTTTTGCTAGCAAGTTTGCTCTAATGGCACGCGCAGAGCCGCCGCGGCGGCGCAATGAAGCCACCCTCATGCTGGCATAGGCTGCATCGTCCACCAATTTTGCATCCTTGTAGCGCTGAACCAAATCATCCACCAGTTTTGCGCCTTCTTCTAGGTCTGTGTCATGAGCATGGGCAGATCGGGCAACCCTTCGCATTAAGACGCGGCGTAAATTTTCGGAGGAAGTAGCGTAGCGTTGCAAATAGTATAGCGCTGCGTTTTCTAGCGACTTTTGTGTCGCTTTCCTCGGCTTTTTTTGCTTTCTTTGCGTATTCTGGTTCATCCTAATGAGAACCCTGCCTTGTTAGACCTAAGCAAATAAACAGCTTTTAATGGGTAACACGAAATTTGGTCACGTATGATAGCATTATGATTTTAACGAATATTAATTACGCGCCCACCCTGCACTTCCAAAAGGAAGCAATCAAGACTTCTAGCGGTGCAGCAAAGGTGTTGCCTCTTTTAATTGGGAATTAGTAGGCAGCGCCTTTTCTATTTGTCATAAAGTCCTGCCGCGATCCTGCGGAAGTGATATTTAAAGAGGTGAAGCTGTATTTTGTCCCAGCGTTATCTAGACCCCAGAACATTCGGTGCAATAAATTGGCGTGGCCTCTGGACACTTTATACCAAAGAGGTGCGGCGCTTTTTGAAGGTCTATACGCAGACCCTTTTAGCACCGGTGATTACCTCGCTATTGTTTTTAGCGATTTTCAATTTGGCTTTAGGCCGAGCTGTACAAGTCATCGGAGGCGTTCCGTTTCTAGAATTTCTGACGCCCGGCCTCATAATGATGATGATTGCTCAGAATGGGTTTGCAAACACCTCGTCCTCAATCTTGATCGCTAAAATTCAAGGAAATATCGTAGATGTGCTGATGCCGCCCATTGGCCCCGCAGAGTTGATGCTTGCTTATGTAGCCTCAGGCCTGACCCGCGGCGTGATGGTTGGCATTGTCACGCTAATGGCAATGTATTTTTTCGTGCCAATAACCATCCACCATCTTTGGGTAGTGATATTTTTTACCTTAGCAGCATCTTTAATGATGTCGATGTTAGGCATAATCGCCGGATTATGGGCAGAAAAGTTCGATCATATTGCAGCGATTACGAATTTCATCGTCACGCCGATGTCGTTTCTTTCCGGCACTTTTTATTCTATTGAGCGTTTGCCAGAGACGTTTCAAACAATCGCTCTTTTTAATCCTCTCTTTTATATGATTGATGGCTTTCGTTACGGGTTTATAGATCGTGCGGACACATCGTTTTGGTTGGGGGCAGGTGTTTTGGTAGTGGTCAACGCGATATTATGGGTGGGCACAGCGCGTATGCTGTCGAGCGGCTATAAGCTCAAAGCGTGAGGTTTGGCATGGCTTAAGGCTTGATTTCGATTCCTTGTCGCAAGTCAAGGTGCTACCGGATAAGTTGACAGTACCTGTCTGAATACAGATACTTCCCGGCTTCTTAAGGCGAGCTTAAGAAAATAACGATTATATGGATGGAAAGATGTCAACGGCGGTAATGCCCACGTATGGCCGTGCAGATATCGCTTTCGTACGCGGCGAAGGCGCTTATCTTATTGCGGCCGACGGAAAACGATATTTGGATTTTTGTGCTGGTATCGCAGTGGATGCGCTCGGACACTGCCACCCTCGTTTGGTGGAAGTATTGAGCCAGCAGGCTAGCCGTGTATGGCATACGTCTAATTTATATAGAATTCCCGCGCAGGAGCGACTTGCAGAGCGGCTGGTGGCTAATTCTTTTGCGGATATGGCCTTTTTCTGTAATTCAGGCGCCGAAGCAGTGGAGGGTGGTATCAAAATTTGCCGCAAGTTTCATAGCGCAAATGGGCATCCAGAAAGGTGGCGTATCCTATCGTTCGATGGTTCGTTTCATGGTCGGACATTGGCGACTTTGGCTGCGGCTAAAAATGGAAACCATCTTGATGGTTTTGGCCCCGCTTCTGATGGTTTCGATAATTTGCCGTTCGGCAATACAAACGCGTTGCGAGCTGCAATAACGGAAGAAACAGCTGCGATATTGGTTGAGCCGATTCAAGGAGAAGGAGGCATTCGGCCTGCAAATCCAGGGTTTTTAAAAGATGTGCGTGCGGTAGCAGATGAATTTGGGTTGCTGGTTTTCTATGACGAGGTGCAAACCGGAGTGGGTCGAACTGGCAAATTATGGGCCTATGAGTGGACTGATGCGGTGCCGGATGTAATGTCAATTGCAAAAGGTCTTGGTAGCGGATTCCCTATCGGAGCAGTGTTAGCGACGACTGAAGCTGCTAAGGGTATGACGCCAGGCACTCACGGCTCGACATTCGGTGGTAATCATTTGGCGACAACGGTTGCCGATGCCGTCCTGGAAACAATACTAGAGGATGGATTTTTGGCTAACGTGAGTGCTGTTAGTGAAGTTCTACGACAGCAGCTTGAGGAATTATGCGGACGGCATCCGACTGTTTTTAAGTCAGTGCGTGGTGCGGGTTTGATGTTAGGGATAGAATGTATTTCACTCAATCTAGATCTGATGTCTATGGCCCAAGAGGAGGGTTTGTTGACGGTTGTAGCTGGAGAAAATGTGCTCCGGTTAGTACCGCCGCTGATTATAGAAGAACATCATGTTGAGGAAGCCATTGAAATACTAAATAAAGTCGCGGAACGGGGGGCACTGGTCAATGATTAGAAAAAAAAAGAAGGCCGGTCCAAAACACTTTCTCGATATCGACCGGTTCGACGAAAAAACCCTGCGGCGTCTGCTTCGGCTTGGGCATGCCTTTAAGAGGGGAGGGGTGCGCAGGCGATTGCCACTAAAAGGTAAAACTTTGGCTATGGTATTTGAGCAACCTTCCACACGAACACGTGTTAGTTTTGAAGTGGGGATGAGCCAACTTGGCGGTGATGTTGTACTTTTGAGCGAATCAGAAAGCCAATTGGGTCGCGGCGAGACTATTGCGGATACCGCACGTGTGCTGTCGCGTTATGTGGATGGCATTATGCTGCGAACGAAATCCTCAGAAAACCTGCATCAACTTGCGCAGCATGCAACGGTACCGGTCATTAATGGCCTGACGGATCTCACTCACCCATGCCAGATCATGGCAGATATTATGACTTTTGAAGAACGAAAAGGCCTAATTACCGGGCGCCCCGTGGCATGGCTGGGAGATGGCAATAATGTCGCCGCCAGTTGGATTCAGGCAGCGGTGAAATTGAGGTTTCCGTTGAGGTTGGCATGTCCTGATTCGTTGCAGCCGAAAGCGGAATTGATAGAATGGGCTAATAGCGAGGGCGGTGACGTGACGCTAATGGAAGACCCAGACGAAGCGGTTAATGGCGCTGATTGCATCGTAACCGATGTCTGGGTGTCGATGGGAGACCGAGACAAGCGGCAGCGCCATAATTTGTTACAGCCCTACCAAGTTAATCGGCGGATTATGTCCCGCGCTAATGAAGACGCAATCTTCATGCATTGCCTGCCGGCCCACCGTGAGGAAGAGGTTACAGCAGAAATTATTGATGGGCCACAATCTGCTGTGTGGGATGAGGCTGAAAATCGCCTTCATGCTCAGAAAGGTGTGCTTGCCTGGTGCATGTCTTAGCCGACGGGGCAGTCGTACCCGACGAAGATTTCATTCTGCCGTTCATCCTCGATGAATCAGACCTGCATGGGCGAATGGTTGGGCTGGCCGACACTATGAATCAAATACTTCGCCAGCATGATTACCCAAAGCCGGTTGCGCGCTTATTAGGTGAAGCCTTAACGCTGACGGCGCTATTGTCAGCGGCTTTGAAGTTCGAAGGCGTGTTTACTATGCAAACTAAAGGTGACGGCCCTGTTGGCTTGCTGGTATGCGATGCGACCGACAGCGGTGCGCTCCGTGGCTACGCAAAAGTAGACGGCGATATCCCGGATAATAGCTCTTCGGCCTCTGCGTTAAGTGACCTTTTGGGTAAAGGCCATCTCGCTTTTACCGTGGACCAAGGCGATGATACGGACCGGTATCAAGGAATTGTAGAATTAAACGGAGAAACACTGGAGGAATGCGTTCATCATTATTTCCGTCAGTCACAGCAATTTCAGGCGGCGGTGAAGGTCACAGTTGCCGGAGGTGATGATGAACCGTGGTGCGCTGGCGGTCTGATGTTACAAAGGTTGCCTGGGGATGAGAAAGCGATCGATGCACCCAGGATGGATGCCGTATGGCAAACTGCTATGGAGTCGATTGCGTATTGTGATCTGTCACAGTTGGTAGAGCATAACACCTCACCTTACGATTTATTATTTAACCTCTTTAATGGTGATAATGTGCGTGTCTTTGACGCAAAGCAGGCTCGTGCCGAATGCCGTTGCTCCAGAAAAAGAGTGGGTGTGGTTCTGGCGAGCTTATCGGATGAAGATATAGAGGCTATGAAGGAGGATGGCCACATTTTGGTTACATGCGAATTTTGCAACCGCAGTATGTCTTTCGATGAAATCGACCTCGCTACGATGCGGAGTATATAAACTAGTGGCGCAAATTTTGCGCTTAATCGGCTTGGGACTACTTGTTCGAATGAAAAGTCTTTATCAATTTTGTGTATTTATTATGGCTTCTATTTTTCTAATTGGTTGTGAGACGCTGCCAGTGCAAAAGCCGCTGCCGGTTATATCATTTACTGGAGTTACGCCGATATTATTAGATGTCGCGCAGATCGAGATTCATAAAAACCATAAACCGCCGTTGAGATTGTCTAACGTAGACCATGAGATGCCTTTAAATTTGCAATATGCGACCCAAAGCTGGGCAAAACAAAGGTTTAAAGCTGTGGGACACACTGGCATGGCGAGGTTTATAATTATGCAAGCTAGCGTTGTGGAAACAAAGCTGAAGAAAACCAAAGGCATAAAGGGCGTGTTTACGACCGATCAAGGCGAACGGTATGACGGTACCCTATCGGTCCGGGTGGAAGTTTTTGGCGGCATTGCAAGGGGGACGGCGGCCGCGCGAGCTGTTGTCCGGGCCAGCCGAACAATCAGTGAAGATGCAACATTAGCGGAACGTGAGCGCAAATGGTATGATATGACTGAAGCAATGGTGAATGAACTCGACAAAACGCTTGAGTCACAAATATCACGGCATTTGAAGGCCTTTTTGAAGGAGACACCCTAATTGCGCCAGAAGGACGGGGCTAGCAATACAAAAATGGTGAAGAGTTCGAGGCGGCCTAGCAGCATGCCAAATGACAAAAGCCATTTTGCTGAATCCGGTAAGGTGATGAATGCGCCCGAAGGACCTATTGTTGAGCCCAACCCGGGCCCCACATTTGAAATGGCCGTTGCCGCGCCCGAAACTGCTGTTAAAAAATCTAACCCAATGAGACCAAGTCCAATCGCTAATGCAGTAAATGAGGCCGCATACAAAAAGAAAAAACTCATGACGGAGCTACTAACATCTTCGGGAATAGGTTTGCCATTATAGTAAGCGAGGAAAACTCCGTGTGGATGAAGAAGCTTGCGCATTTGTGTGACGGCTGTGGCATAGAGCACTTGAAAGCGGAAAACCTTGATGCCGCACGTAGTAGATCCCGCGCAGCCACCTACGAACATGAGAAAAAGAAAGATCACTAGGGCAAATGGTCCCCATGCACTGAAATCCTGTGTGGCATAACCTGTCCCGGTAATAATCGAGACAACATTTAACGCACTATGTTGCAAAGCATCAGTCGGGGCCATTCCTTTCGTAGTCCATAGATAGACCGCGATCGCTCCAGTAGTGCAGAAGACGATGGCTAGAAACCAACGAACTTGGCTGTCATGCAAAAAGGCATTTGTACTGCCGCGAAGGGCCCGCAGATAAAGGACAAATGGTAAGCTACCGAATAACATAAAAATGATGGCGATAAATTCAATTTTTGCATTGTCGAAGTAGCCAACCGACAAATCATGGGTCGAAAATCCGCCGGTTGCGATAGTGGTCATGGCGTGTGCTACAGCGTCAAAGCCCGACATGCCGGCGAGCCAATAGAAAAAGGCGCACAGCATGGTGAAGAACAGGTAGATAAAGCCGATATAGGCGATTAGTTGCGCTGCCCGCGGTAGGATTTTCTCTGACTTATCAGACGATTCCATCCGAAATAGTTGCATGCCGCCTACTTGTAAAAGGGGCATGATAGCAATCGCCATGCCGATGATGCCAATGCCTCCCAACCACTGCAACAATGCTCGCCATAGCAAAATTCCCGGCTGTACTTGCTCGAGGCCGACGATGACGGTCGAACCGGTAGTAGTGAGCCCCGACATAGCCTCGAAAAATGCGTCCGTATAAGAAAGCTCTAAATTTGCAAAAACCATAGGAAGTGCGCCAAAAGCGGGGATGATGATCCAGGCAAGTGCGGTTAATAAGAAGGCCTGTCGAACGTTAATACCGTTAATGGGTGTGCGGGCCGTAAAGATGAAGAGCCCGCCGACAAAGGCCGTGAAGCCCGCCGCAACGGCGAACACCTGCCAGTCTTTATTGCCGCTGACGGCGTCCGCAACAGCAGGCAGGCACATTGCACCAGCCAGCGTCGAAAGTAGGACACCTAAAATGAATAGGATTGGGCGAAAATCGGGCAAAGTATTGTTCCCCGCTGTACTGTTTGCGCTCCTTATCTAGAGTACAAAGTCGCGGAATAGCAGGAATTTGTCCAGCTTTGTCGTTAAGGGAACTTTTAAGCCGCAGGTTTCGAGTTTGGATTACCAAGCAGAGACAAAAATTCACGCCGCATTTCCGAATCATCACGAAATTCACCCAGCATGTGGCTAGTAACCATAGAGACTTCGGATTTTTGCACGCCCCGAGTGGTCATACATTGGTGCTGTGCTTCTACGAGCACGCCGACGCCCTTTGGCTGCATTACTTGATTGATTGTTGTGGCTATTTCGGCGGTCAATTTTTCTTGAATTTGCATGCGGCGTGCAAAAATATCCACAACGCGTGCGAGCTTACTGATGCCGACAACGCGGTTTGCTGGCACATATGCCACATGAACCTTACCCACGATCGGCACGATGTGATGTTCGCAATGTGAGAAAAACTGAATGTCGCGAAGGACGACCATTTCGTTATAGCCGCCGGTTTCTTGGAAGGTTCGTTGCAGAACCTCTACAGGGTCTTCATTGTAGCCAGCAAAAAATTCCTCCCACGCACGGACAAAGCGACTTGGGGTGCCAAGCAAACCTTCTCGTGAAGGATCGTCGCCGGACCAGCGAATTAAGGTCTTAACCGCGTCTTCGGCTTCTTCGCGACTTGGTTTTTTTACTTGTTTATCGAGCGCCACCACATCAGAAGCGGTTGCCTTATCTGAATTGCTCACCGTCTATAAATCCATTTTGTTGTTGCAGCTTTTAAATAGTTCTTTTCGGCTATTTGTCGAGCTTTTGTTGTGAGGCCTTAATTCAATTGCACGGGCTGATGGGGGCTATCAAGCGAAAAAGCAGGAATTTGGACATCAAAACATTCTCCCGTTCGCGCTTCCATTTGATAAGTTCCTACCATAATTCCCGATGGTGTCTGTAACGGCGTACCACTTGTATACTCAAAATCGTCACCGGGGCCTAGTACCGGCTGCTCACCGACGACCCCTGGACCACGCACTTCTTGCACGCGTCCGTCTGCGTCTGTGATTTGCCAATACCGCGTCCGTAATTGTACGGTCTCAAGGCCCGTATTCTCGATTTTCACATGATAGGCCCATACGTAATGGTTTTCATCCGGGGCCGATTGATCTTCAAGATAGAACGGTTTTACTGTTACTCTGATGTCACGGGTACGTTCTTTGTACATCCGCCGCTCCTGTAGGCAAGCTCGTTTCTTCTTAGGGCCATGATAAGCCTGTGATGAGGCTGTTTGTCAAAATGAAAGTGTGGATCTTATCGTATAACTCACATGTCTGCGCTAATACTGCAAGAAGCGCCTCCAAGCACACAAAATTTCGCACAATGAGGGTGGTTAAGCTTAACTGGCGTTAAAGCATTTCTGAGTGTAGTGCCTAAATCGAATGCTTTTGCATAAGGAAGCAGTGTACACGGTGAAACGGTGGGCGCGTTATCACCTTTGCGTTTAACCACCATCCGAGACTGCGCGCACATTAAATCTTTGGGTGATACGTTTAGGACTTCCCAGCACCGTTCAGTTATTTCCGGTATGTCGAGGGATTCGTCCATTTCCGGGAATAAAATGAGGGAGGTGGGGTTCTGTGCATCAATACGAATATTTTCTGTTGCAAAAAGTTCGGTAAAACCATTACGCATTTGCGTTTCGTCTTGGTCCCAACAGGTGCGGCTCGCCGCTGAGATCGCGAATCCATTATCTGACAGCCATTTGAGTCCGGCTATTGCGGGTCCCCAGGATCGGTCGCCGCGAATGCGCTCGTGAGCCGGTTTTGTGTAATGATCAAGCGACACACGAAATGTCAGGCGGCCGCGGAACGGGGTGGGTAAGTTGAGGAGTGCGTCTGCGCACTTCGCCATGGGGCGCATGGCATTGGTAAGGATAAGCGTTTCAAAGTTTCGTTCTAGCACGCTCGAAAGCATGGCCATGAAATCCGGATTCATAAAAGGCTCGCCGCCGGTAAAGCCGATTTTCCGTGTGCCTAGCTGAAGCGAGTTGATTTCATTTAGAAAGACATCAACTTCAGCGGCACGCAAATAAACTAGCCGGTCATTGGTAGGACTTGACTCAATATAACAATTCTCGCACTCGAGATTACAAAGCGTTCCGGTGTTGAACCAAAGCGTATCCAAACGCTCAAGTGACACTTGCGCGCGAATGCTACCGTCCGCCGTTTGGTCGGGATCTTGAAACTTAGTCGGGTCGAGGCGTGTACCGCGCCCGATGGTTATCTCATTCATATGGTTCTCACTCTAGAGGTATCTAAGGTTAACTCAACGCAATTTTTGTGTCTGTTTAGTTGCCCAAGCAATTGTTAATTAGGCATTGATGAAGGGTATGGGGTGCTGTCTTATAAGGAAGTCTATGAGATGCGGGTATGATGTAGTGGTAGCCTGCCAGCTTCCCAAGCTGGACGTGCGGGTTCGATTCCCGCTACCCGCTCCATACTTTTACTGGTTTTCTGCGACTGTGAGGTCATTGGGGTCGGCTTGACGCGCACTTTCTTCGGCCATAATTCTGCGTAGTTCAGCATTGGCGGCTCTCTTGGAGTCAGCGAATTTCACATCCTGCAACTTTTGGTTTGCAGTGCTGCCAACGGTAAAGCGCAATCGCCACTATAGTTTGCCGTTGTCAGAGATTTGTTGCTGCCCGTCTCAGTTTATCGGGCGTACTGATCCCTTCATTACTTCTCGTTTCTTTCCATTTAAAGCGGATAGCTCATCCGCTCCTTCTCGTATTTTTCTATCGCCTCTATGGGGTGCAAAATTTTACGCTCAACCTTAACATATGCAGGCCCTCGACCTTGGTTGCGCCAATTTGCGAGCGTTTGAACGTGTATCGCACTAGCCTAGCGCTTAACCAGTTCGTTTGGCGTACTAAAAATTTTATCTGCCACTACTTCTCCTTTCGTTTACGGTTTCTAATTTTCTTTATGGCAAAGTTGTTACCACACTTGTGAGAACAGAAGTTATTTTGGGCATTGCTTCTCGGCTTACGCTTTGGTTGGTACCAAGTTTCACATTCATCGCAGCTAAAGAACAGCAGCCCTTTTTCCAGCGCGTTATCAAGTTCTAGCCATAGGGCTGTAAAAAGATTTTTAGGGGTGACTGTTATCGGTAGGTTATCCACTTCAGCCGAGAAACCAGCAGCTAGATAATCTTCCATGCTAAATTCGATGGTCTTTTCTAATTTCTTGCTGCTTTCCTCTAACTTATGCTGCTGATCTTTTGGTGCTCCCGTGTTGCAGATTGCTAGAGGTTTTGTGCGCAAAAGCAGTCGTGCGCCTTCTACAAATCCTGTAATGAAATCTGTCTTTCTTCGGGCACGGCGTAAATCGCCTAGTTCCTCAGAGCCACCAGCTATTATTTCATCCCTCGTGAATAGAAGACCAAATTCATTTGCAAATAACAGCAAGTCATTTGGGCCCGACTGATTGATAAACTTCTGCAAGACCTCCGCTTCGTCCTTATCAGCGAACGGGTGAAACTGCTCAAAACGTTTAGACGTTGGGAAGATTCGGTCTTCTCTAATCTCGTACCCGTCTATGCAGCGGGACCATTCAAAATTGTAATTTGGCCTCATTAAGCGGTTTCTCAACATAAAAGGTGTCACACGTACAGAAAAATTACATAAAGTGTCACACGTAATATTTATATACGTCTTATAACTTAATCTGTCAATCAATACCCTTTTGCATGTGAATAAACAGCAAAAAGGCGAACTGTTGCGTAAACACATAACGGCTCCCGCAAAGTGCAATTTTGACATTATGGGGTACGCCTACGTCACGGGTTATAAAATGATTAGCGAGGGACCTATCCCAGTGCTTGATGACCCAACCAACTACGACCCGAAGCATATCAACGCTATGGCCACGATTACCCCTGACCGAAGCCATCAAATCATTGCGGCACAAACACGGCTAGATCGCCGTTATGCCGTCCAAAGCAAAACAGAACACACGGGCGGTGGCCCGTTTGTCGTCGGTTGGCAGGATACGCCTACTGCTGATTCGATGAATGACCTGCCCGTGAGCAAAGAGCCTCAAGGCGGGGAAGTAAGGCGTTAGGAGCTACACCATGGCAAAGAAGTACGAGAAAGAATATGATAACGTCACGGTCAGTAAGGAAACCATCCACCTGACCAAGATATCTTTAACCGTGCCCGACGGGTTCGATCATAACGACGGGTTC
>MDTA01001326.1_pt1 | contig 37107 bp, 21 predicted proteins | sample 811151 | NCBI WGS metagenome assembly MDTA01 (sample SAMN05326648, study PRJNA326480) | marine metagenome | isolation source: seawater | place: Indian Ocean: South | collected 2010
ACGAATGATAATCTTGCAGCTTCTTATGGTGTTTATGTATATCATATAGAAGCAGATAATATTGGAGAAAAAATAGGAAAGGTAGCGATAGTAAAGTGAAAAAAATACTAACTAAAATAATTCTAAATCTTTTAATATCATTTAATTTTATTTACGCTGTAGATAAAACTGGAACAACGGCCGCAAAATTTTTATCTATAGACGTGGGTTCAAAGGCGGTTGGTATGGGAGGGGCTTTTACTTCTATTGCTGATGATGCAAGTGCGATGTTTTGGAATCCGGCAGGCTTAAGTTACTTTAATACTAGAGAAGTATATTTTAATCATGCCGATTGGATAGCAGATATTTCATTCGATTATTTTGGTTTTTCTATTCCACTGAGACCCGGTAGAGCCATAGGGATCAATATCACATCCTTGACGATGGGTGATATGGAAGTGACTCGATATGGAAATGAGAATACAGGAGAGACTTTTCAAGCTTCTGACTATGCTGCAGGATTTACGTATTCCATGAATTTAACTGATCGTTTTTCTATTGGTATTAATGGCAAGTATATTCAACAGACTATTGCCAGCAGTAGTGCTCGCGGTGCGGCAATGGATATGGGCACAATATTTGAGACACCATTCGGATTTAGACTTGGAACAGCTATTAGCAATTTTGGTCCTAAATTAAAAATGAGTGGGGATGATCTTTTAATTGCGGCAGATGTTAATCAAGTTATCGAGGGTAATAATGAAAGTGTTACCGGTATTTTATCCACAGACAGGTTTGATTTGCCATTATCATTGAGATTTGGAATTTCTAATGAAATAAAAATGGGTGCTATTGGACAAGTATTGTGGTCTGTTGATGCAGTTAGTCCTAATGATAATGCAAACTATATTAACTCAGGTGTTGAGGTTACATTACTTAATAATTTGCTTTTTTTCAGAGCTGGTGCGAACTCTATGTTTCTTTCTGATAGAGAAAAAGAATATTCTTTTGGGTTTGGACTTAAGGTGCCTGGTGTAATGAGAAATCAAATATTTCTTAATTATTCATTTGAGACGATGGAGTACTTAGGTAGTACCCAGCAATTAGGAATTCGTGTTGGATTTTAGGGTGCTAAGAATGAAAAAAATTATAAAAAGAAGTTATTCCTCTTGTATGCTATCATTCATGTGCTTCACATATTTCTGCTGCACAAGCACAGTGCAAATTCCACGGAGTAATAATTCAAATCAAAAACCGCTTATCACCAATAAAAAGTCTCTTGATTCTATTTTAAAAGAATATGTAGACAACGGATCTTATCCATTTTTATACGCAAGAATTGAAAATATTGATGGTGCCATCCTTTACGAGAAGAGTGTGATCAACAAAAGTTTAATTCCAAATAAAAATATTGGGTCAGACACCTGGATTAGAATTTGGTCTATGAGCAAAATAGTAACTATAACAGTTGCAATGGATCTTGTGGAAGATGGGATACTAAGTTTGGATGATCCTGTTACAAAGTATATTCCTGAGTTTCAAAACTTAGAGGTCGCAGTCGATAAAAACGGAAATTCTCTTGCAACGGTAAAAGAGCTTTCACTTGCTTGTCCCTTTGATTTAGTGCCGGTCGATTCAGTGATGACAGTCGGTCACTTGATCAATCATCTAGCAGGTTTTTATTATGCTACTACAGATAATAAGTGCGTCAATGTAATTCTAGCTGAAAAAAATCTTCCTGGTGCTCGCGATAGCCAGGAATTAATCGATAGACTAGCATCTTTGCCGCTCCTTCAGCATCCCGGTCAAAAAGATTTTTATGGAACAAATACCACAGTCCTCGGTTTAGTAGCAGAGCGTGCTACCAAAAAGAGTCTAGAGACATTAGTGATTGAAAGATTGACAGGCCCTCTAGGAATTAATGGATTAAAGTATAACTTAAGCAGTGATGAGGAATTATTACCTCGTTTTACAGGAAAGGACTCAGTTCTTAGACTGGCAAAAGATGGAGAATTAGATATTTTCGGACCTGATGTGCCCTCAAATAATTCAGAAAATAAACTATTTCTTGGTGGAGAGGGTATGGTTGCTACGGCGGCAGGTTATTCAGCATTTTTAAGGATGTTGTTGAACCGTGGAAAACTTAATGGTAATCAATTTCTTTCAAGTGAGACAATTGATCAAATTACATCACCCCAAACACAATTAACCAATCCTTGGGGCTACAATGGGTATAATATTTGGGTAACAGGTGATTCACTTAAAATAAAAGGTTGGGGCGATTCAGGACTTTGGCAAGGTGGTGGCTATGAGGGAACCCAATTTTGGATTGATCCGAAGAGAAAATTTATTGGGCTGATAATGTCTCAGATTCACTCTGTCCCAAACAATGGTTGGTCTTATTACAATGAATTTCGAGGTGAGTTGTATAAACAAATTTTCGAAAATGAATAAAATGAATCATTCAGGAAAATTATTAAAAACGTTTGCTTGTCCTTTTTTTGTTATTTTAGTCGCAATTAGTTCTACTGCATGTGAAAAACATTTAGTGTTAGACCCTGTTCCTTTAAATCAAATATTAGATCAATATGTGGATAATGGAATTTATCCATTTATTTACTCCCGAATTGAAGATTCCGCTGGTAGAGTAATCTATGAGCATAGTGCGGTGAATAGCCAATTGTTGCCTGGTACTCGTTTAGATGGTAATACTTGGTTTCGAATATGGTCTATGAGTAAGCTTGTCACGATTTCTTTAGCAATGGATTTAATCGAAGATGGAATAATAGATGCTGAGGATCCAGTGGAAAAATTTATTCCTGAATTTAAGAACCTAAAAGTAGCAGTCAATAGTGCTGGTAAAAGTCTGGCGAAATTAAATCCAAATGATAATTCTTGCCCATATGTATTGGTAAGCACAGATTCAGTTTTAAAAATAAATAATTTATTTAATCACACAGCTGGGTTTTATTATGCTTTGACGGGTTTTGATTGTATCGATTCTCTTATAGCTGATACGGATATTCCTAATAAAAAAAATGGAGAAGAGTTAATAAATGCACTAGCTAAGCTTCCCATTATTCAACATCCAGGAGAAATTTATAATTATGGATTAAACACAACTGTCCTTGGTTTACTCCTTGAGCGAGCCACAGGGGAGAACCTTAATGATCTAGTAAGAGACCGAATTACTGAGCCACATAAAATAAATGGATTCCAGTATACCCTCCCAGTTAATGCCAGCCTAATTCCATGTTTTACAGGCAGGGATGGATACCTTCGGAAGGCAATGAAAGGAGAGTTGAATATTTTTGGTAAAACCATTCCTGATTATGATCAGGATAATAATCTGTTTTTAGGTGGAGAGGGTATGCTTGCAACCGCAAAAGGATACATCGATTTCATGAGGCTCTTATTTTATAAGAATGGACCTAGTGAACCTGTTTTTTTATCAAAAAGTTCGATTGGGAAAATGACTTTAAAGCCAAATGTAAAACATAACGATAATGGATATCAGACAGGTTATGGATTTTATTTAACCAGTGATACAAATCCGCTTGAGAAAAGCATATTACGCGTGGGTGGGTATGAAAAAACAAGTTGCTGGGTTGATAAGAAGCATCAATTAATTGGCTCCTTATTTTCGCAAGTGAATGAGACTACTGACAGAATCGGTCTAGGAACCAAAATGGATGACGATTTTAAAAGAGAGTTAAGAGCACAATTATCAAGATATGAATAAAAAATATTTTAACATTATTGGATACCAAATCATTTTATTATGGTTTTTATCTCTAACTTTTTTAGGATCCTGCGATTATAAAAAACCATCATTTTCTAATAGACCTAATATTGTGTTTTTACTAGCTGATGATCTTGGGTACGGAGAGCTTGGATCTTATGGACAAGATATTATTAAAACGCCAGAGCTTGATAGGCTTGCTAAAAATGGCATGCGTTTTACAAATTTTTATGCTGGAAATGGTGTCTGTTCGCCTTCAAGGTCAGTTCTTTTAACAGGCAAGGGTGCAACTCACACGCCAATAAGGGGTAATGCAGGATTCTTTGGTGATGACAAATGGTATGGGGCATGGCTTGATAAAAATACATTTACATTAGGCGAAATGATGAAAGAAGCTGGTTATAATACAGCATTTGTAGGGAAGTGGCATTTAGATAACCCCGATGATGTTGAAACTTGGGCCTTTGGGCATGGGTTTGAATTTGCTGTCCAAGAGCAGTGGAAAGCACGGTTTGAGAGCAAGAGAGAATTTCCGCCAAACAGACTTTGGGTGAATGGTAACAAAGAATATGTACCATATAACTTTAAAGATTACGACTGTAAGGATGCATTAAGAACTGAGATGTCATTTAAATTTCTTGATAATAGAGATAAAGAAAAGCCTTTTTTCCTTTTTATGTCATATCGAGCTCCTCACTCTTTTGAGGGGCCCATAAGAGATACCCTTTTTTATTCAAATGAGACATGGCCTGATATAGAAAAAGCGCACGCTGCAAAAATTACGCTTCTCGATAAACAGGTAGGTCGTTTAATTGATAAACTTGAACAAATAGGTGAGCTAGATAATACACTTATCCTTTTTACTAGTGATAATGGTCCGCACGGAGCTACTGGCGGGCATGACTATGAATTTTTCAATAGTAATGGAGACTTTAGAGGATACAAGCGTGACCTTTATGAAGGCGGAATCAGAGTTCCTTTGATTGCATACTGGAAAAATATAATAAAAAATCAAACAACATCTAGCCATATATCTGTTTTTCAAGATATTATGCCCACCTTAGCAGAGGTAGCAGGAATAAGCATTCCAAAAGAGACCAATGGGATCTCATTTTTACCCACCCTTATTGGTCAAGAACAAAAAAAACATGAATTTTTAAATTGGGAAATTCAGTTAAGTGGGTGGTTTCAAAATCTGCCAGATGGAGGATTTCGTCAAGCTTGTAGAATTGGCAATTGGAAAGGAGTTCGTTATGGAATTGATTCCGCAGTGGAGCTATATAATCTTGATACTGATATATCTGAAACAAATGATGTGGCTGGTCAACACCCTGAACTGGTAAATAAAATTTTGTCAATATTTCAAACTAATAGAACCAAGACGGTGTACTTTCCTTATGGAGGGGTTGTTCAGGATTATAAATCGCAAGATAAATTTTAAAAAACAAGAGGCTAGAAATGAAAAGAAGCATTTACAAGTATATATTATTATTATCATTTATTTATTCTATGGAGGGCTATTTCATTAATCCTATCATTAGTGGCGCCCATCCTGATCCATCAATATGCAGGGCTGGAGATGATTATTACATTGTAAATTCTTCCTTTGAATATTTTCCAGGCTTACCAATCCATCGTAGTAAAGATTTGGTAAATTGGGAGCTGATTGGGTATGGTTTGCATCGAGAGGATCAGTGTAATGGTAAAATGAATTTAGTTGATGTGCAATCAGATGGAGGAATTCATGCACCAACAATTAGGTATCACAAAGGTACTTTTTATATTATAACTACTAATGTATATAATTCAGGAGATGGTAAGCCTGGTCTAATGCGTAATTTTATCATAACAGCAAAGAATCCTGCAGGTCCTTGGTCAGAGCCCTATATCATAGAAGGTGCTCCCGGAATTGATCCAGACATATTTTTTGATGATAATGGTAAGGTATACTTTACTGGAACCCACTCTCCTGGAGATATGAATTCAAATGGTATTGGTGAAATATGGATTCAGGAACTTGACATAAAAAAATGGAAGCTTGTTGGTGAGCGGCAAACGGTTTGGGATGGTATTTTCGGCTGTTGTACGGAAGGACCGCATCTATACAAGGAAAATGGGCTCTATTATCTATTAGTTGCTGAAGGTGGGACAGGAAAGAACCATGCTGTAATGATTGCGGCAAGTGAAAATATTTTTGGTCCATACACTGAGAACCAGAGAAACCCCATTCTTACAACTCGTCACCTCACGAATGATTATTTTGTTAATAGTACGGGGCATGCGGATATGATAGAATTATCAGATGGCAGATGGTATATGGTTTCACTTGGTAAGCGTAATGATCTTGATGGAGATGCTAATATGGGCAGAGAAACATATTTGACCCCGATGGTTTGGGAGCCCTCTATTGTTAAATGGGAGCAGGTCTCAGATACAAAATGGGAGCCGGTGAGGTATTTATTCCCTGTACCTGCGCCATTAACGGGGAAAATTGAACGATTTACACCATTACCATTTTCTGATAAACCGCAGTACATTGATAATTCTTTTATTGATGATTTTGAGAAAGAGGTTCTTGGTCTTGACTGGACATTTATAAGAGTTCCGCAAAAAAATACCTTTTCCCTAAAAAGCAAATCGGGTTTTTTGAGACTTTTTTCCAAGCCAAATAAAATTGAAGATCGAAAAAGGTTTAGTATGATTGGCTTTCGTCAAAGAGAAAGTGACTTTGATTACGAGGTAAAAATGGAATATTCGCCTTCTGATGATAAAGTCGAATCTGGAATAATACACTACCAAAAGGAACGGAACTACTTAACTAATACAGTCTACAAAATCGGAAAAAAGTTCTACCTTGAACAAAAGCTAAAAGAAAAGAATAAAAATGTGATATCTCTGAAAAAAGTTGTTTTGAAGAATTATAAAGGAAATATTATCTTTAAAATGAATTCCAAAAAGGATAGATACGATTTTTATTATTCCTTAAATAATGGGAAAAACTTTAATTATTATACAACAATAGATGCTATTAAAATGCTTGATAGGAACTACACGGGGGCATTATTGGGCATTTTTTCAACAAGCAATAGTAAAAAATCCAATGATTATGCGGATTATGATTGGGTCCGCTACAAAGACTACGTTAGATGAAATAGGATTTTTGATGCTAAGAAAATGTATCCATATTGGAGCTTTATTTATTTTGAACTTGAGTTATTCACAAATGATACATGACTTAAATGGAAACTCTTTTTTAAGAGAGATATTTATTTCTAAGGTTTTTAAATCTCAAGAGACTAAAAATATAGTTCAAATGATTGATTATGATTATATCAAGGAAGAAGGCCTTTTTGTAAACAACAAGAATTTGCATGATGGCCAAGTAATTCAATCTGTTGAAAAAATATTTGATCTTAACTTATTCTTGAATGATACTGCCTATGCGGTTGTATATGGTTATTTTGAGATATCCTCAAACAAAAATGGCAATGCACACTTTTTATTTAGTACTACTGATGGCGTTAAATTTTTTGTCAACAATGAATACAAGCACGCTTACGCTGGGAATACATTTAGCTCCATGGAAGAGTATGTCACTTTTCCAATAAACAAGGGTATAAATCGAGTTGTGCTAAAGATGCCAAATAAAGACTGGGATTGGAAAATAAAGGTAAAAATTTTAAATGATGAAGGTGCAAAACAATATTTAAAAGAAAAATATGAAGCTATCGAATATCATCAATTTTTAAATATGGATGTTACCCCCTTGCTCAACCTTAAATCTGATTGGACCCATAACATGATGTTATATATGCGTGTTGGAAATTTTCCTGAATTTGCATTGGATAAACCTGAACTCGCAAAAAAATATCTCGGCGGCGGTTATGAAATAAAAACCAGGTGGTTTGATACTGATTTAAATGAGGTTTTATACCCAAAAAAAACTGGAAGGTATGGTTATTATGCTAAAATAACGGGCAGCAATGGAGACATATTAAAAAGATCAGGAACGCTTCTTTGTACATCAGAAAATTGGACTGCATGGACCAGTTTATTGAATGCACGACTTGATTATCTTCCTGTAAATGAAATTTCAAAAGAAACATGGGATGACCATAGTGAAGCAGTTGGAAATTTTTTAGGTTTGAAAACATTTGAATCCTTTCTAATGCAGAAAGAACAAATTCTATATTTGTGTTTTCTAGATGATATGCAAAAAAGGGGTCTAGAACCCAGTCGAAAACTTACTCCGCTAATCTATGATGGTGATTTTCATGCAAAAATAAAACAAATTATTCTAGGTAAAGAAAATTATTATAAGGATTTAAGACTTCCATCAAAAAAATCTCGATTTAATGGCAGCCTTAAATATAATAAAAAGAAAAAAAAATATTCAAGCTTTACTAAAAAAATGGATACGTTGTGTGAAGATTGGATAAATGATGGAGGTTCACCTTTTGATATGGTAGTTGCTAAGGAAGGGGAAATAATATACCACAAAGCTTTTGGAGAAGATAAATTTGGATCTTTTAGTATAAATACACCAACAGAGATTGCATCTATTACTAAACTTATAACTGGAATCCTATTTGCTCAGTTTGTAGATCAAGGAATCATTGGCATTGATGATCCTGTGGGTATTTATTTACCAGAGTTTCCCAGAAAAGGGCATCGGGCTATCACAATGCGTAATCTTTTCACACACACAGCAGGATTTCATGGCCATGGGTTGTACAATGGAGTTCATAATCATTGGTTAGAAAATACATTATTTCATTTAACAAAAAATGATACTCTTGGGATCTCATACAGGTATAATGGAACAAGTTATGAATTAGCCGGAAAAGTTATGGAGATAGTAACAGGGAAAAGTGTTTTCCGATTGTTTCATGAGTATCTCTATGAACCGCTCGGAATGAGAGACACCTACCACGAATGGTCCCTTGGTTACAGTGTCCACACAACTGCTTATGATCTTGCAATTTTAGGCCAGATGTTATTGCAGGGTGGATCGTATGATGGGAAGAGGTATTTTTCAGAGCAAACCTTTAAAAAATTACTTCCAGTTGACTTAAAAAAATATTTCCCAGGTATAAAGTTTAAAAATTCTTGGGATAGAGGCCAGGCCAGAGGCATTGGAATTGTGATGCAAAATTGGAAAACAAATAGTAAAACGTCTGGAGAAGAGGTTTACTATCTCAGCAAAAACGTAATAGGACACGGCTCTGCAACTTCTTCTGTTTTTCGTATTGATCTTGAAAATAATATTATTATAACTCAATCAAGGAGAAGGGGAAAGAGCAATTTCGGAAAACATTTCGAACGGGTTTATAAATTGATAGATACCGATTTAGTAAGGGGTAAATAAAATTATGAAATATGATATCGGATATTTTAGGCTGGCATTTTTTTTAATCGTATCTTTTCAAATAGGCTGTGGCTCGAGAGATGGTAATGATGGAAAACCAAATTTTATAATCATTTTTGCTGATGACCTCGGTTATGGTGATTTAGGTTCATATGGGCACCCTACAATTCATACGCCTGAATTAGACCAAATGGCTAGAGAAGGAATGAAGTTTACTAATTTTTATGTTGCCCAGTCTATCTGTACCCCAAGTCGTGCTGCTCTTCTAACTGGGAAACTCCCAGTTCAAACCGGCATGTACGGTAATAGAAGTGTTTTGTTCCCTGATAATGCAGGTGGACTTCAGCAATCTGAGCAAACAATAGCTTCAGCATTAAAAAATCTGGATTATAAAACTGCATGTATTGGGAAATGGCATTTAGGTCATCTAGAAAAATATATGCCTTTAAATCATGGTTTTGATATTTTTTATGGCATTCCTTATTCAAATGATATGCGACCAGAGGGGCAATGGGATTATGCAAGGGAAGCATTTCCGCCATTGCCTTTTCTTGATAATATGGATACACTAGGTACTAGTTTGGATCAGAGTCAGTTTATTGAGATGTTTACAAAAAGATCAATTGACTTTATTGAGCAAAATAAAGACTCTCCCTTTTTCATTTATCTTGCACATTCTGCACCTCATACTCCACTAATTATTGGTGAGAACTGGAGGGGGCAGAGTGATCGTGGGGCTTATGGCGATGTAGTTGAAGAATTAGATAATAGTGTTGGGGAGATTCTCAATACTCTTAAGCGTTTACAAATACATAAAAAGACCTTTGTTATATTTACAAGTGATAATGGACCATGGGGTTGGGCTAACATCAATGGGGGTTCTGCTGGTTTGCTGAAAGGTAACAAAGGTAGTGTCTATGAGGGAGGTTATAGAGTTCCTGCAATTGCATGGATGCCCGGATCAATTGAAAGTGGGATTATATCAAGATCGATTGCCTCTACACTTGATATTCTCCCAACTGTAATGAGTATGGCAGGGAGTAGAAATTATGATTTAACTAGTTTAGATGGATTAGATATATCAAAAACTTTTTTTGAAAATTTACAGGTTCGTACTGATATACATTATTACAGACAGGATGTACTTGTTGGGTTGCGTCATGGTAAATGGAAAATTTATATTGATGATCCCAATCCTTGGAATAATGAATTTACAAAAGATGATTTACCTATATTATACAATATCGACCATGATCCATCTGAAAAATATAATATTGCAATGGACCAACCTGAAATTGTGAGAAAATTAAAACAGCTTGCAAAAAAACACCTTAAGAAAACACCTATCAAGCCCTCTGAGCTGGAAGAAATTCTTCCATCTTACAGGGAAGTTTATGATAATTATAACAAGAATAAATAACCTGGTATTTATTTTACTGCTTTACTTTTGGTCTATATCCTGCGGGCCAAGGTCATTAAATAGTAAAGGGGAATCCCCTAATATTATTTGGCTAGTCGCAGAAGATCTTGGGCCTTACATCCCCGCATTTGGTGATTCAACTGTTGATACTCCAAACTTAGATAGGTTATCAAGAGAAGGAGTTCGCTATACAAATGTATATTCCGTTTCTGGAGTATGCTCTCCGAGTAGAGCTGCGTTAGCTACAGGAATGTATCCTTCAAGTATTGGGGCACATAATATGCGTACTTTATTTCAGCAACCAGCAGCAAAACAAAAAGGGATAATAAATTACGAGGTTGTTCCGCCGCCAGAGGTAAAGATGGTGAGTCAAATAATGAGAGAAAATGACTATTATTGTACGAACAATCGAAAAGAGGACTATCAATTCTTCAAATCTATTCTTGCATGGGACGAATCAAGTATTTTTGCTCACTGGAGGAACAGACCCCAAAATAGCAAATTTTTTTCAGTATTTAACTTCGGTGTAACTCATGAATCCAATATTTGGAATCCTTGGTTTAGGCAATTTGATCTTGATCCATTTCCTCCACACAGATCATTAAAAGGTGGATGGTGGAAAAAGTTTGAGGGATTAAAAAAGCCCCTTTATATAGACCAAGGTATCAATATAAAAATCCCGCCATATCTTCAAGAGACTGATATAGTTCTAGAAGATATGAAAAGAATGTATTCTAATATTGTTGAGATGGATGATAAGGTTGGCTTAATCCTATCTCAGCTTGAAGAGGATGGTTTATTGGAGAAAACAATAATAGTGTGGTATACCGATCACGGAGGTCCTCTACCACGACAAAAGAGATTGCTCTATGATTCGGGGATTAATGTCCCTTTAATAATTAGATACCCCGAAAAAGACCGTGCGGGAGAGGTGGATCAAAGAATGATAAGTTTCGTTGATTTTGCACCTACATTATTATCTATGGCAAAAATAAGGCCGAGTCCAAATTACCAAGGATATGCTTTTGAGGGCGTATATAAAGCTTCGCATTCTAGAAAATATATTCATGCGGCTGCAGATAGATTTGATGAGCACTATGATATGATTAGGGCTGTAAGGGATAAAAAATTTAAGTATATAAGAAATTTTAATACTGAAAAACCTTATTATCTTCCTCTAGAATATCGGGAACGCATGGGAAGTATGAAAGAATTGTTGCGTTTAAGGGATTCAGGACAACTGAACGAAATCCAAATGCAATGGTTTCGATCTTCCAAGCCTAATGAAGAATTATTTGATGTAAGTAATGACCCACACGAACTAAGAAATATAGCAGATAATTCAGCATATAAAGATAAATTGATTGAGCTCAGAAATGAATGCTCTAGATGGATGGAAGAGATAAAAGATATGGGTTTTATCGAAGAGGAAAAAATAATTCAAACGTTTTGGCCTGATAAAAAACAGCCTAAGACTTCTCTTCCGGTAGTTGAAGTAATTGATGGTTATATCAATATTAAAACAGAAACACCAGGTGCATCCATTGGGTATAAATATGGTTGGGATGAGGGTCCTGGAGATGGATGGAGACCATATTCCGAATTAAATAAACCATTAAAAGGTGAGCGAATAAAATGTATCGCACACAGGATTGGCTTCTCCCCAAGTGATACAATTTATTTCCCTGACAATTAATATTTGAATATGGTAAAAAATTATAATTCAAGCTCAAAAACAAACAGAACATCTGGTGTTTTAATGCATTTAACCTCTCTTCCAGGAGAACACGGCATTGGAGACCTTGGAAAAGCTGCGTATTCTTTTGTTGATTTATTGAGAAAAATGGGACAAAGACTTTGGCAAATACTTCCATTAAACCCAACAGATAGAGATCACAACTGTCCCTATAATGCAAGCTCTGCATTCGCTTCGAATATTCTTTTAATTAGCCTTCGAGAATTAAGAAAAATAAATCTTTTAACGGATAAAGAATTAGATCAAATACCCCAATATTCTAAAGATGTTGTTGAATTTAAAAAAATCAATCCAATGCGATTTGCACTTTTGAGAACAGCAGCAACTCGTTTTTATAATTATGCTCCAAAAGAACTAATTGGAATGTATAGTGAATTTATACTTGAAAATAAATATTGGCTCGATGATTTTGCAATTTACACACATTTTTGTGAAAAGTATGACAGCGATGCATGGATTAATTGGGACTCAAAAATTAGATCTTTTGAACCTGATAGTTTACAATCTGAAAAAAATAAATATAAAAAATCTATAAACTGTAATAAAATTTTACAATTTTTGTTTTATTATCAGTGGATAAAGCTTAAGGAGTATGCGAATCATTCTGGAATTAAAATTATTGGAGATATTCCAATTTATGTTTCCTATAATAGCTATGATGTATGGTCTAATCAGAGTCTTTTTAAATTAAATGAAAACGGAGAAATGATAGCACAATCAGGGTGTCCTCCAGATTTTTTTACTTCAAAAGGACAACTTTGGGGCCATCCAACATACAATTGGGGTCAGCATGAAAAATCTAGCTTTAAATGGTGGGTGGGTAGGATAAAATTCGCCTTCAAATTGGTTGATATTGTAAGAATCGATCATTTTAATGGATTGGAAAAATATTGGGAGGTGCCAGCCGCTGATCAAGATGCATCAAATGGTAGTTGGAGAAATGCGCCAGGTGAAAAACTTCTCAATGAAATTTACAATGAGGTTGGTAATAAGTTAATCCTTGCAGAAAATCTTGGCGAGGCTGCTAAGGAAGTTGAATATTTATTAGAAAAATTTAATATTCCAGGTATGAAAATTATTCAGGCCGATTTGGAAGGCGATAAAAATTTTAATAACATAGATTCTAGAAACGTAATCTATACAGGCACTCATGATAACGATACTATCATAGGATGGTTTATATCAAAAAATAAGGAAATTAATTTTTCAAAGATAACATACAGCAGCGAACAAAAAATTATTCTAGATATTTTGGGTACTGATGGTTCTGAAATTAATTGGGATTTGATTAAAATGGCATTCCAATCTGCTGCAAGTATAGCCATCATCCCGATGCAGGATATTTTGGGTTTAGATTCTGAATCAAGAATGAATTTACCCGGAACAGTGGGGAATAATTGGAATTGGCGGTTTAATCCTGACATGCTAAAGACGCAATTCATACAAAAATTAAATGACATTACAACTAAAACAGGACGTTTATAATGAATAAAAAATTTGAAATAGCATATTTTTCAGCTGAAATAGGCATATCGACTAGCTTGCCAACGTACAGTGGGGGTCTGGGCGTTTTGGCTGGTGATCATATCAAAGCCGCAGGCGACAGAAAAATTAATATGTGTGCAGTTACATTGTTGTATAAAGAAGGATACTTTAAACAAAGAATCGATGAAGATGGTAACCAAACTGAGACTTATCCAAAATTTGATCCTAAACCAATGCTAAAAAAACTGGATGCAAAATTCGCACTAGAACTCAGGGGTAGGGAGGTGTGGATACAGGTGTATCAATTTGACTATTTAGGAAAAGATGGGCACATAGTTCCAATCTATTTCCTTGATACTGATTTTGACAAAAATTTAAATGACGATAAAATGATAACCCTCAGGCTTTATTCAGGCAACAAAGACCACAGAATTTTGCAAGAGGCCGTTTTGGGATTCGGTGGTATTAAATTGCTTGAAATATTGGGCCAAAAATTTGTAAAAACTTATCATATGAATGAGGGGCATTGCTCATTTCTTGTTTTGGGCCTATTAAAACAAAAAAATAATGATAGTGCAAAAGTTCAACAGTTGTGTCATTTTACAACACATACCCCTGTTGCAGCAGGGCATGATCATTTTTCATACGATCGTGTAAAAAAAATATTGAATGGTTTGTTGCCTAAAAATCTCAGTCTTCCTTCTATTATTGAAAACAAAAGATTCCACATGACTGAACTAGGATTGTCTTTTAGCAGATCAGCGAATGGAGTCTCAAGATTACATGGGGACGTAGCTCAAAAACAGTTTCCATGGAAAAAAATTGGTTATATTACTAATGGTGTTCATCACAGTTATTGGATGGGAGCATCGTTTAAACGTATTTTTGATAAATACTTACCTGGTTGGCGGTTTGAACCGAACAAATTATCAGATATTGTAATAATTCCTAATGAGCAATTATATGAAGCACATCTTGATACAAAAAGACAGTTACTGGCATATGCAAACTCACAGGTCTCTAAAGCATTAGACTTAGAAACCCTAACCATTGGATTTGCTCGCAGAGCAGCAACTTATAAACGAGCACAACTAATTTTTAGTGATATGGATAAGTTGATGGATATTGGAAAAGGAAAAATACAAATAATTTTTTCTGGAAAGGCACATCCAAAAGATGAACAAGGTAAATCTCTTATCAAAGACATTGTCACAAAATCCAAATATTATTCTGGAAATATTAAAATTATTTTCTTAGAGAATTATAATATGTGGCTTGGGAAGATGATAACTTCTGGAGTAGATGTATGGCTAAATACACCTTTGAGACCAAATGAGGCATCAGGCACCAGTGGAATGAAAGCGACGTTGAATGGAGTTCTCAATTTATCAATATTAGATGGTTGGTGGGAAGAAGGATGCAAAAATGAAGTGAATGGGTGGTCGATAGGTGACCCAAACACTCCAAAAGATCATTTAGATGCTGCAGATCTTTACACAATTTTAAGTGAGAATGTTATACCCACCTTTTACAATCAAAAAGAAAAATGGATAAAAATGATGAAAGAAGCAATAAAAACAGGTATTGGATTTACTGCTGACAGGATGATTGTCGACTATGATAGAAACTACTATAAATTATAGGAATTAAAATGAACACCATTGATATTATAATAGTCATCATTTATCTTTGTACAATTGTTGCTGTTGGACTTCTTGTACAAAAAAAAGCTTCCAGAAATATTGATTCATTTTTTCTTGGAAATAGGAAACTCCCATGGTGGGTTTTGGGCGCCTCCGGTATGGCTTCAAATACTGATATAGCTGGTACGATGATTAATACTGCTTTCATTTATGCATTAGGGACAAAGGGGTTCTTCATTGAGATTAGGGGCGGTGTTACTCTAATAATGGCATTTTTGATGATATATATGGGTAAATGGAATAGAAGATCTCAGGTAATGACTCAAGCTGAGTGGATGCATTTTAGATTTGGAACTAAAAGAGAAGGTAATATAGCTAGAATTATTGCAGCTGTTTCCTCAATCATTATGACCATTGCGATGGTTACTTATTTTATAATAGGAGCCGGTAAATTTGTTGGTGAATTCCTGGGTATGGAACCAATTTTCGCATCACTCATAATGGTGACTCTGGGAATGATATATACGATCGCGAGTGGCCTTTATGGGGTGGTCTGGACTGATGTTTTTCAGGGATTTTTTATATTTTTTTTGATAATATATATTTCATCCCTTGCAATGATTAAGGTTGATCTTCCTGATCAATTTTTCGTTTCTGTTCCAATGGTTGATGGATCTTTTTCCAAAATAAGTACAACACTAGCTGAATGGTCAAGAATAACTCCTCCAGTCCGCATGGATATGCCCTCTGGATCTAGTTTTGAGATTTATAACCTTTTTGGAATTGCAATAATGTTTTACCTATTTAAGGTCACTCTTGAGGGCGCTAGTGGAGCAGGAGGTTATATGTTGCAGAGATATTTTGCTGCTCGATCTGATAGGGAAGCAGGTATTTTATCATTATTTTGGACTTCTTTACTTGCGTTCAGGTGGCCCTTGATAGCATCTTTTGCTATGCTGGGTGTTTATCATGGATTACTTCCAGATAACAATATAATCGCTGACCCAGAACTTGTGTTACCAATAGTGATTAAAAATTATATTCCAACCGGGATCAAAGGTCTTCTAATTGCAGGGCTAATGGCAGCTGCAATGTCAACATTTGACTCAACCGTAAATGCAGGAGCAGCATACTGGGTAAAAGATCTGTATCAAGCATACATTCGTCCAGTTGCCAGCGAAAAAGAATTAATATTGCAAGGACGATTAGCTTCTATAGTAATCGTTAGTATTGCTTTATTATTTAGTCTTATAATCACTAACATCAATGAAATATGGGGATGGATAACTATGGGTATAGGTGCAGGGATGTTTATTCCACAATTAATCCGATGGTATTGGTGGAGATATAATGGTTATGGTTATGCTTTGGGCACTGTGTTGGGAATGATTGGAGCGGTTTTAACAAAAGCATTTGCAGGACAAATTCCAGAGTACACATCTTTCATGATCGCAAGTGGGAGCTCATTTATTGGTTGCATTCTAGGAACATATCTTACAGAGCCTACTGATGAAAAAGTGCTTTTTAATTTTTATAAAATCACTCGCCCATTTGGATTTTGGAATAAAATTCGAAATAGGTTACCAAAAGAGACATTAACTAATATCAATAATGAAAATAGAGCCGATATCATAGCCACCTTTTTTGCTGTTCCTTGGCAGATTGTACTTTTTCTAATTGGTATGATGATTGTTCTAAAGCAATGGTATAGCTTAATGATATTGCTACCATTATTTTTAATTCTATCTTCTGGATTATATTGGTTCTGGTTTCGAAATTTAGATAAAGAAGTAAAAATCTAATATTACATCTTCTATGATAAATAGATTAGCCTTTATTTATGTAGGTTTAATTTGTGTTAAAATACTTAACGCTAATGTTGTTTTTTCTGAACCAACATATTCAAGCGAGTGGGATTCTTTAACGATATATTTTGATGCATCCAAGGGGGATCGTGGTCTTGTAGATTTCAACGGCAGAATTTGGGCACATACTGGAGTAATTACAGAGCAAAGTACCCATCCCACTGATTGGAAATATGTTAAAACTAATTGGGCTCAAAATACAAGTAGTACTGAGTTATCACTAATATCAAATAATCTATGGAAGCTAGATATTGGTTTCCCACATATTTTTTTTGGAGTTCCAACTGATGAGCAAATTATTAAAATAGCTTTTGTTTTTCGCAATCAGGATGGAACTCAATCAGGCAGAGCGGAAGGGGGAGATGATATTTTTCTTGAACTATATGAACCAGGGATCACAACAAAAATTTTATCTCCTAAAATTGATTTTACTCTTGATGACGTACAACGGTCACCAGCTTTCGGTTTTCTCGATGAAACTTTATCAATAAAAATTACGAGTGCTACTATTGGCACTGAGCAATCTTTAATTAAATTATTTTTGGATGATTTTCTGCATGAAGTAGTTTCCTCTGAAACCTTATCAACTGCAATTTCTTTAGATCTTATGGAGATCGGCATGCACCAACTTACTGCAGTATCAATAGATACTGCTGGGTTGACCGATACATCATTCTTTTACTTGATGGTGAATCAATATCCTGAAGAATTGCAAAGACCTGAAGGAACTCAGAACGGAATAAATTACAGCTCTACTCATTCAGTCACATTATCCTTGTTTGCACCATTTAAAGAATTTGTTTACGTTATTGGGGACTTTAATGATTGGAGAATTGATAGGGATTATTTTATGAAAAAAAGTAATGGATCTAGCGACTCCTCTCATTTTTGGATTACTATAGATAATCTTTCACCGGGGCTTGAATATTCTTTCCAATATTTAGTAGATGGTGAAATTAGAATCGCAGATCCTTTTGCAGATAAAATTCTTGATAACGCTCATGACCATAACATACCTTTTAATACATATCCGAATCTAAAATCTTATCCATTCGGAAAAACGAACCAAATCGTTTCAGTTCTACAGACGGACCAAGATAATTTTGTATGGCAACATGATGAATCATTTACAAAACCGCCAAAAAGCTCATTGATAATATATGAATTATTAATCCGGGACTTTATTAATAACCATGATTTTGAAACTCTTATTGATACCTTGCATTATCTTAAGGATTTGGGAATAAATGCTATTGAACTAATGCCATTCAACGAATTTGAGGGTAATTCAAGTTGGGGTTATAATACCTCTTTTTATTTTGCACCTGATAAATACTATGGTCCTAAAAATCAGATTAAGTTATTTATTGATGAGTGTCATAGACTAGGTATCGCTGTGCTAATGGATATTGTATTAAATCATACCTATGGCCAATCGCCATTTCTTCGTCTATATAATGGAGGTGATTTTGGGAATCCTACTGCTGAAAATCCCTGGTACAATGCCCAATCAAACTTTACTAACCCTGAGGCCCAATGGGGTTTTGATTTGAATCATGAAAGCCATCATACTCAATCATTAATTGATAGAATAAACAAATATTGGGTCAGGGAGTATAAAATTGATGGTTTCAGGTTCGATTTCACAAAAGGATTTGGAAATAATATAAAAGGGGATGATGACCCTTGGGGTAGCAACTTTGACCCTGATCGGATAAGATTATTACAGCGAATGGCGGATCAAATTTGGGAAAATGATTCAAATACCTATATTATTTTAGAGCATTTTGCAGATAATTCGGAGGAACAGGTACTAGCAGATTATGGAATGTTATTGTGGGGTAATATGAGTTATAGCTATTCAGAAGCATCAATGGGGTATCATGAGCAAGAAAAATCAGATTTTTCATGGGGTTACTATAAGAAGAGGGGATGGAGTAAGCCACATTTAATAACTTATTTTGAGAGCCATGACGAAGAGAGAATTATGTATAAGAATCTAACATGGGGGAGAAGCTACAACGAATATAATATAAAGGATAAAACTATCGCTTTAAATAGAATCAAGGCAATTGGAGCATTTTTTTTTACCTTACCTGGGCCAAAAATGTTATGGCAATTTGGGGAGGTTGGATATGATATAAGCATTAGCGACCCATGTCGTTTGTGTGAGAAACCGATAAATTGGCAATATTTAGAAGAACCAGATCGCGTTAAATTATTTAAAACTTTTAAAGCATTAATAAAGCTTCGTAATGAGAATTCAATTTTCAATGATTCAGAATCAACCATCCAATTATCTCTAAATAATTTAGATGGTTCTAAAGAAATAAAACTACAGTTGGAAGATAAAAATGCAATTGTTATCGGCAATTTTGGAGTGCGAGATAAATTGATTTATCCTAATTTTCAGCATACGGGTGTCTGGTATGATTATTTTACTGGTGATAGTTTTTTCGTAGAAACTTTTAATTATGCGATTAATATGGAGCCAGGACAGTTTCATATTTTTACAGATAGATTCATTAATCCGCCTGAGCAAAATATTTTATTAGCTAACGATGATCTAGCCCATGAAGAATATGAAATTGGATTTTTAAAAAGCTACCCAAATCCATTTAATCCCATGTCTAATATGTCATTTAAAATATCAATTGGGGGCGAAATAAAATTGCAGATTTACAACTTAAATGGAAGTTTGGTAGAGACTCTTATTGAAAAAAAGTTACATCCGGGTCAATACTTTACACAATGGGATGGTTCTAGATTTTCAAGTGGCATATATTTTGTTAAATTGATTTCATCTGAGAGCATTATATCAAAAAAAATAATTTTGCTAAAGTAATATTATTATTTCAAATAAATAATTTTTCTAGTATTTATTCCATCTGGTGTGTTTAATTGGATAAAAAATATTCCAGAAGCAATTTTCGTATTTTTGGATGGTCTCCATTTATATTCGTGCTTACCCTGAGCTAAGTGGCCGATATCAAAATATGCAACTTCCTTACCTGCTAAATTGTAGATTGATAAATGATGGCCATGACCAGCTGATTTTACAAAGATAGGAATTGTGATTTCAGGATTAAATGGGTTTGGGTAAGCGGTTCCTAGGTTATAATTTGGAAGAGTTGAGAATGTTTTATGGTTCGAAAGAGTTTCATATTTACTATTTATTTGTCCAGGCGTTCCATAGCCAAGAGATTCTTTCCATGATGATGGTATTGAATTATCTAATTCAGGATTTATCAGTTCAAGACTAGGGCCTTCACCGTCTGACTCGTTAGGCCATGGATCTTTATCATCATATTCTAAAGAGTCAACTAGATCCCCATTATTATTAAAAATCCTGATTTGGTCCCCACCACCACTTAATCCAAACTCAAATGATCCTATCACATTATTCACGCTTGGAAATAAAGATGAAAAAATATTTTCATTCTTTGCAACAACAAGATATTCCTCTGCCCCTATTAATGTGCCTGAGGGAAATATAAACATATGTTCATTATCTTCATCTTTGAAGGTCCATCCTGAAAGGTTTAATGCAGAGTTATTTGGGTTAAATATTTCAATCCAATCATCGGGGTTCATCTCATCACTGGAGTTATAATTGATCTCATTTATTACTACTAATTCATCTTGCAAATTAGATTCATTGAAAATTGCTGTGAGGGAAGAGGTATTTTGAGTAAGTACAAGGCTCAGTACAGAACCTGAGTCAGGGTATTCCAGCCACCTAGTGAATACAAACCCATTGTTTGGAATAGCTTTAATTTTTTGCGGTATTCTTTGGAAATAGTTACCTGACCAATCTGTGCTATCAATCAGTATTGAATTTAATTGTATAGAGCCAGCATCTGGAGGTTGAATATTTAAGTTTAAATTAGCAATGGGGTATAGATTAAATTGATTTTGGATATGAATTTTTGCGTAAGGTTGTCTGTATTGCGAAAAAGTTTTTATATCATCTATTTTTAATTCCCAATTATTGGCTGAATTTGGCCAGTTTCCATCATTGTACCATTTTTCCTTATGAGCTGGAATCACATTTTCAATATTTGTGATAATTGAATCAAGTTGTGATGATATATAATTGTATTCAAAAACTGTGTTCATAAGATCACAATAGATATTAATAAAGGAAAATTTAAACTGGTCATTTTCCATTAATTTCCTAAACAAAAATGTGCTCCAGGGTGGATTAGGCCAATCAGGACCATTACTTTCTAGCGCAAATCCCAGAGTGTTGAAAGTATAAGCATTAGGATCCCATATCCCAAATCCAAAATCGGTGTCATAAAGAATCCATCTCCATTTACCCCCAACCCTGTTATCCCTCCAAAATTTGATATTATTCCCTGGCCAGTCACGGTTGTCAATGTAAATCTGGAATGCTTGATAGGTCAAAAAGCTTTGAATATCAATCCAATTTGCAATTGCATTCTGAACAAGTAAATCGTTTATTTCATGGCTTTCAATGTAATTAATCAAATTTATATAATCCATATTTGTTCCATGAATAATATTTCTATCATAGATTCCCTCCAGTTCTAATAAATCTATATTTTGAACTGGGATTGAATATTTTGACGACAAATAGTGTTCGTTTATTTTATTTCTGATATTTTGGATTCCCCAAAATTCACTATTTATATATGTTGCGGCTGGGCTATATTTTTGAAAATCAATATTTAAATTTTTTGCTAGGCTACTTATAAAACCATCTCTAAACATAGTGGATTCCCAATCATTACCTGAATTCCTTAGAACAAATGCCTCATAATTTTCTATATCAGAATCTGGAAATAATTTATAATTGAAGGATCCAGGCCCAAACCTTTTTCTAGAATAAATTACCACTGATTTTTGCGGGAAAGCACGGCTCCAACCTCCAAATATTTTAATACCAGCGTTTGCTCCGTATCCTGTACCATCTTGTTCCAAAATCTCAAAATGGATTGGTTTTTCCCAGTCCTTCCAAAAATTAGCTCCAAAATAGGGAAATGAGGGTTCAAAAGTTTGCCCTTTGACATAGATACCTGAGTCTTGATCGAAAAGATTGAGAGAATCTGTATTTAAAAATATTGAGGGCAGCTGGTGTTGGTTTGTGAATATATAGGTTTTTGTTTCAACTGGCGACGGTATCCAGCCATCAGCAAATATTCCTGATCGTATCACTGTATTTGAATTGATTTGAATTGCCTCTTGATATAATTCAGAATCAGGATTTGGTGTTTTTTGATCTATGGTAAATCTAATTTCTGCATCTTGTAATACGCTGCTAATCAATAAATTTATAGTTTCACCATCACCGTAGAATCCGCTAGGAATTGAGAATATTGGTTTGCTTAAAATACCCTCAAAAGGTTCAGATGAATTATAGGAACCAGGTGTAGGGCTGTTAAAAAGTGCCCACTCTGCACCTTGGTTTATTCTTCCAAATGAAACACCCTCTGTTAATGGAAGGATATAAACAGAATCGATAACTTCAGATTGATCATTTGAGAGAATGATTTTTTCACCGGAGGAATTTATTTTAAAATTTGTATGAAGATGAGTTAATGGAAGATCCATCATTGAATTTGGAAATCTAATTATTTGTCTAGGTGAAATATGAGCTGCAGTAAGAAAAGGTATGCATGTAAGATCTGAGGAATTAGAATTATAATTATGCACTTGAACTGCGATTATGTTTTCTCCTTGAATTAATTGGTGCTCTGAGAGGTCAATCAGAATGGGCTCTGGAAATCCACCAGCATAGATTTCAGCCTCATGCAATCCAGTGCTGTACTGATTAAATACAACATCAGAGTTTTCTGGACCCATGTTTCGACGAGAGAATTCTTCACCATTTATATAAGCTATATAACCATCATCGTAATCCATGTGGAAAAGAAGCTTAGAAATATTTTCAGGATCCTCAATATTAAACATTTTTTTTACAAAAATAGAGTTTAGCGGTCCTGTATATGTATTATCATCATTATCACCATATCCAAATCCACTTGGACCAATTAACCAGTTTGATATGCTCGAATTAAGTTGAGTCCAATTACTATCTGGAGGAATGCCCTGAGCCCAAAAATACCAATCATCACCCCAATCAATAATCGAGTGCCATTGGGAAATAATTTCTTTTCGATTTTTATTCGATGCAAATATTAATAAAAATGAATCAGGTTCAATATTAATATTTGGAAATATCCATTTGTTAAGCTGTGAGGGATCATCGCTTAATTGGTAGCCCTCAAGGTTATAGGTTACACTTGAAGCATTATATAGCTCAACCCAGTCTGCAGCATTACCGTCCTCATCAACTATACTCCCATTATTTTTGGAAACGACTTCATTTATTTTTATAGTATCAGCTTTTATTATGATTACATTAATCAATATTACTACTGCTCTAAGGTACATTTATTTTTATTTTTAAACTTGAATCATATGTTAAAGTAAATGTCAGTTACCTATTGAATTTTAAGTATTCAAAAAAGCTAAGCTCTATTTCCTTTGTTTAATTTCAATATCGCTATAAACAGCAGTTGTCAATTGATTATTATCATGACTTAGTGTTGCAAGGCCAACATAAATAGATTTTCCCCATCCTTTTACGTCAATTCTACCTACTTTATCCCATTGACTTCCATTTTTAACGTAGAAGTAAACTTCATTATTTAATCTCTCAGCCCTCAAAATTGAAGTAGAGAAATCAAGCTGAGGTCCCGACTCCGCTCTCATTGTAGCACCATCTTTTTCCCTGAATCCAAATTCTGAATTTCCACTTGGGAATAAATTTAATATTCCGTGAGAAGAATTTTTCCTGAGATTTTTTCTTATCATGATACCTGCTTTTGCGTAATGGTGAGTATCTTTAATAGAATCAACTTTTACTGAAAAATTAAAATCTCCCTCTAATTTTGTGTGTACAAATCTGAATTGATCTGATTCATTCCATATATCATTTCCGCCACCATATATCGTCCACCTATTATTTTCTAATCTTTGGCCACCTCTTAAAGGTTTACCGATGTCTCTGGCATGCCAATTTTCGGGCAGAGCATCATTGCTTTCTGGTAAAAGTAATTTTGGTGGTCTCTTTGGAATTGAGTCAAGTGAGGAGGTGGGCTTGTTGGTTGTCAGCCAAAACTTCAGATCTTCATCAATTATGTGTTCGAGGTTTCCAAGGTTTGAAAACCATTTAAATATTTCTTTTTTAGTTACAGATCTAATATCTGGGCTAGATAATTTATTCTTATTAGTAATCATGCCCCAGCTCCCTTCGCCAATACCACCGTTACTATTAAGGACTTTATAGGACCACATCGTAGCCGGCCAGCCTAATGACTCGTAATAGTCAAAGTATCTACGCATCATTTCGCCACCGCCCGCATCCTTCAAAACAACATTAAACTCTCCAATTAAAAGGGGAGCATTATCAAAGGATTTCATCTTTTCTTCCCAAAACTTTAACCCTTCAAGCAAAAATTCGGCATGGACATATGGTTTTGGCGTTCCCCAACCAAAAAATCCAGGATAAAAGTGCATTGTATAGATTATGTTTTTAAGATTGACAGACCGTATGTTTTTGTAAAAATCTATACCACTGGTATGTCCAGGAAAAATTATGATATGATTGTCTTTATTTTTTCTTATTGATTTATAGCATTTTAGCACAATTTTTTTCAAATTATTTTCATTACTTCCCCACGGTTCATTCATAATGTCATAAGCAGCAACTGTAGCATTATCTTTGTAGCGCATGGATATTTGATCCCACAACCAAATAGTTTGATCCTGGTATTTTTTATTTGACCAAAGTTTGTTGTAGCCTACTCTTCCAGAATGGTCCATGCCACTTTGCCTACCTGGTGCCCCATGCATGTCCAGGATGACATACATTCCTCTTTTTCTAGCCATTTCAATAGTCCAATCTATCCACTCCCAAGCGTCATCTCTAAGTTGAAATGGCATTTTATTGGGATGCATTAATAATTTATAATCAAAGGGGAGACGGATTGTATTCATTCCGAAAGATTTAATTATGTCAAAGTCTTTTTCTTTTATCCAATTATTTCGATATGTATCCATCAGAAGATTCGCTTCCTCTTCTCCAAATCGATCGCTAAGGGTTTTTAAAAACTCGTATTGATCTGCTATCCCTCTTCCTGCGTAATCAAGCATCCACATTTCTAACATAAGCCAATTTCCAAGGTTACATCCTTTCATATAAATTGTCTGCTCTTTATGGTTTTTAATTTTACCATCATCAACATAAAGTAGATTTTTAGAATGGACTAATGTCATTGATATCGAAAATACATAAATAAATATTTTCATAATTATTATGTTCTCCCTATTTTAATTGAATAATGTCTCTTTATTAAAAAAAACATTAATTTGATTTATTTTACCATTTCGATTGAAAATATTGTGGCTCTGAATTTTAGTTAATTTATTTCCAATTAATTCAATTCCCGATTTATCATCAAGTATAAGCCTGATGCGTGCTTGCGGTTGATCAAATAATGTATAAATAATTGGTACCTGACAATATGTAAACCCTATTTGATTTTTTTTAATCTCAATTTTTCTCTTTTTTTGATAAATATCGTAAAACTCAAATAGAGCACTCTTTGAAAGAAACTCATTCCTCTTGAGTAGGCATGGGTCAAAGAATAATTTTTCATCAATTACACGACATCCAAGCTCTCCGAATCTAGTTAAAATTTCTTCTTTTACTTGCCCTGTCATACCTGGTTGCTGTGCACCTGAATGAGAGGGCGTATGGGAATAAGGATCATATGGGAAAGCACCATATTCTTGGGGTGTTTTTGAGGAGGATAATCCAGAACGAATATTGTAATAAAGTTGTCCCAGCTTTTTAAATTTTCTCGATGATGTAGATGGCGACTGAGCATCTCTATATCTCAAAAAGCTTTCCTGCACAGATAATAAAAGCTTTGAAATCATATGCCAATAAATGGATCCCATCCCTTCATATGAAAACATAGTCTCCGCTCTCCCCGTATAATCCCGATGTTTAAAAACATCCTCATATGCTTTTAAAACTATTTCTCTATCTGCAGCAACTAACTCTGAATATTTACTTGATTTTTTTAAAGAAAGGAGGGCTTCCTCAAGATAAAAAATATTAATTAAAGAAGGGTTGAATCGAAGATTATTTTCTGAATCAATATTTACAATAGAATAATTTTTTTCGTTAACCATTGACTTTACCAAACTGCTTTCATTAATTAGACCAAAAGGGATGATGTTTTTTTCTAGGAACGGGGTAATTTTTTTTTCAGGGTAAAGTGTAAAACTCTTCATGTCTTTTCTAAAAAGATCACTGGTATAAAGATTTTCTAATAATTTTATTGTCTCGTTAATGTTGAGCTTATTAGAACTTAGGGCAGCTACTTGACCTTCTAGCATTAATGGTAAATGTTGAATGCTTATATTCTTGGTTTTATGTTTGAAATCTACGGTATTATACGCATGAAATAGTCCATTATCCTTTTTATTAGAACTTATGCTTTTTTCTAGTAATTCTATGGATAAAATAATAAAATTAAGAATTTCTTTTAACTTTATACTTTTTTTATCGCTGAAGCTTTTTTTGTAAATAATTTGTCTATAATCTGAAAATTTTTGACCCATTTTTAAAAAAGTTTTATTATCATCCGGATATTTATTTTTCATTAAAGAATATATATCACCAAAAAGTATATAAACCTCAGCAGATATATTTGCGGAATTATATTTTGCTTTTGATATGATCTTTTTAAAAAAAATAAGAAATCTGTGTAAATAAAATACAGTAACCATTGATGTACCATAGCCGACAAGAGCATTGTTCGCATCATTCCATTCAGGTCTCTGGGTGTTTAGCCAAATTCCTGCATTGGGAATTAGATTGCAAATTTTTGCTATGGTTATAATTAAAAATTTTTCCAGCAAACATGCGTGGTATACCCTGTTGTTTTTATCTAAAACTAGTTTTCCATCACCACCGATTTTTTTCACCAATTCATTTATTTTTTCGTTTTTGGCAAAATCAAACTGAATAGTTGCTTTTGGGTTTGATAGTATTTGGTCAAAAGTTTTTATCTGGTATGGTACATTTGCATAACTAAAGACTGAATCAATTAATAGGGCTTCAAGTTTACTGGGGTAATGCCTATGAAAATTCTCAAGTATTTTCAAAAGATAAATTACTTGATGGTCATTCCAATAACCAATAAAACTCCAGGTATCCTCTGGATCAATTATTTCCCAGTCTATGCCCTCTGAGTTTAAACGATATGGATTAAATCCATCTACTGTTATGGCATTTAAAAATTTTGAGGCAATAGACTCCCATATTAAAGGATAACTTTGCCCCAAAGCTTCCCAGTTTTGAAAAATATCGCGCCAGTTTCCCTCATAAAAAAACCTTTGTGATCCGTCCTTCTTTTTCATTCTAATCTCAAAATGATTCCATGGTCTACTTGGGTCTCCGTGCCTTCGTGCTAAAATTAGGGGAAGGTATTCAAGATATAGTCTTTTTAATGATGGATCTGTTACGGTTCTTGATAAATTTTGAAGGTCATATAAAGTCAGAGGACTTTTTAGTTTTTGAATTTCTTTTATATTTTCATGAAAAACTAGTTTGTTTCGAGATTTAATAAATAAATAAAAATCATTTAAGTTTATGTCATAATTGGATAAGAACACTCCTCCGCGAAGAATATTAAAAAGAACATTCGAGGTGTGGTGCATATCATTAATATTTTTCCTAGAAATTTGAAAACCGTCAGCTGCTCCAATTGCAGTTTCCAAAATAGTATGTGTATTGTTTACATCGTCTTCTATTTTTTCAATTAAGTTTTTATTTTTTTTCTTTTTCTTTAAATAGTTTTGTAGATCAATATGAGATTTGTGAACATCAGCAACGATAAACCAGTCCCTAGATTCATAAGGCTGAAGATTTGTATTTATATTCATAATAAATGACCCAGGGTTTCCTTTTTTTAGAGTTGATACCCTAAAGTCATCGTTCTCTAAAAAGTTTTTTATAATGTTTTCTTCTACCGAAATATTTTTTTCCCCATTGTAATAAGACCAAACAATGTTGGCAAAAAGAGATTCGCCCGGCTCTGGCCTATCCATCATTAGTGAATTCATATAGAATAATGCACAATCTGCATCCGTTACGTATTCTGTAATTTTATAAGCATTTGAAAGATTACTCATTGACTGATGAGTCCTTAAATCAACACCTGCTGGCATTACATTTCTCAAGCCATCAATTATTTCTAAACGCACTGTTTTATCTTGGTGATTTGTTATCCAACTTTTTTGTACAAAACCATATTTTTCACTAGCGCGCCATTCGCGAAAGAAAGATAGATTCAATTCAAGATTTTTTTCTTCGAAAATTACCCAGTCACCTATACTGTTCTTATATAGATGTCTTTCAAAATTTTCGAATTGATGTGTTTGTATTAGAGGTCGCCAAAATTGGGGTTCTTTTCCATTCTTTACTTTTAGTATTGTGAATGGACCTGTATGGTAACCGCTATGATGTAGTAAATCATCTGTTACGTAAGGGAATAGACAATAGTTTGCCTTATTACGTCCAGCAGTTAGGCATCCTGTACTAGACAAGTACATCCAATGGTCACCTCCGCTGGTAATGTTCATCAAAAAAGGATCCATTTTATTTATGTTTGAAATTTTATAAAGGGATTTATCCATAAAAATTTAATTATTTGTACTAAAATCGGACTCAAGAGTGATAATTGATCGTTTTGGTGAATTAAAATGATGGGTGCCTTTCCCGTCATGATACAAAAAATTTTCATTGTCATTACTTTTGTTCATTATAACTGAAATCACATTCCCAGATTTACTCAATGCGCTAACTGATAATAAGTTCTTCGTAGTATTTTCCGATTCAATTATTTGATCTCCCGGCTTAAGAAATCTTGAAAAGTGTCCAATATAAAAGTAAGAACTTTGAAACATTATTTCTTGCTTGCGAGTGTTTGCAATAATTGGTGCGCTACAATAGTTTCCAACGTGATTAGGACCACCTTTATCATCAAGTAAAATATTCCAATCTAACCAAGCCACTGTCCAGCGATTTAGATCATTGATTATTGATGTTGCGTATCTTTCTCCTAGTTTCCATGATCCAATATGTGGTCCGTGCTCTTGGCAACCCTCTGTGAAAATAAGTTTTTTATCTGGGAATTCATCATGTGTTTTCTGGACCTCATCAAAATGATTACCATTGTACCAATGGAAGCCTGTGCCCCAAACGTATTGAGCTGCATCTGGGTCCTCCAAAACAGTTCTAGCTCTTTTTAGCATTAAATCTCGATTGTGGTCCCAAATAATTATTTTTTTTTGATTATATCCAAATTTTTTCATTGATGGTCCAAGAAAGTCACGAATAAAGTCTCGTTCCTCATCGGCAGAGTACAAGCACGAGTCCCATTTTTGTTTTGCATCTGGCTCATTTTGTACTGAGACACCCCATATCGGTATGCCTTCCTTTTCATAACTTTCTATATATTTACAATAAAAGTTTGCCCATGCATTTCGGTATTCAGACAATAATTTTCCACCATTATTCATTTCCTTATTTGTTTTCATCCAATAAGGTGGGCTCCATGGCGACGCCAATATATTCAATTTTTCTTTTGAATGATTTATAGCATCAAGTATAAATGGTATTAGAATCTCTTTGTCTCGCTCAATCGAGAAATTTTTTAATTCTTCATCACCGGGAACATCACAATAAGAATAATTTCCTAGAGAAAAATCACAACTATTAATATGAGTTCTAGCCATAGAATAATTGTTACCTGCATCACTATAATATGCATCCATTATTTTTTCTCTGGCTTCATTATTTAGCTTAGTGAAAACACTTGCAGACGACTCAGTAAGAGCACCACCGAAACCCATAAGTTTTTGTTTAATTTTATTTCTATCTGCTTTTATGTGTGTACCAGTAACGCTGTCTTTATTTAAAAGTTCATTATACTTTATTTTTTCTAATTTTTTATTTCCATCTTTAGAGGTTAAATAAATATTAAAATTTTTATTACTGTTCATAGTTATTATTTTCCTAATAAATTTTTCACCCAACCAGGGGATGCCGCTTTGACCAGTTGTTGAGTGTAAAATTCTAATGGTTCTTTCACAAGCTTTTCCGAATCACCTTGCTCAATTATAGAGCCTTTTTGTAGTACTATGATTTGATCTGCAAGATATCTAGCAGATGCCAAATCATGTGTGATAAAAATTATGGCAAGATTCTTTTTTAAACGCATTTGGGCAAAAATTTCAAGTATATCCATCCTTATTGAAACGTCTAACATAGAAGTAGGCTCATCAGCTACGATCAATTTAGGATTTAAACTTAATGCTCTTGCAATAGCTACGCGTTGGCGTTCCCCACCGGACATCTCATGCGGAAATTTCTTTGCGAAGTCATCTCCTGGAATTAATTCGACTGTTTCAAGTATTTCTATTATATAGTCAAGAATTTTCTTTTTGCTGGTTATGTGATGTCTCAAAAGGGGTCTCTCTAAATGGTGATAAACTGTATGGATAGGGTTTAGAGAACCAAACGGATCTTGGAACACCATTTGAATTTGTTTTCTGTAGTCTAAAGAGACATGACGATCTTTAAAAACAGAGGTGTTTTCTCCATTGAGTAATATATCACCTGATGTAGGTCGAATTAAACGAGTGATAAGTTTTGCGATGGTACTTTTCCCGCTCCCCGATTCACCAACAAGGGCGAGTATTTCTCCAGCATGAATTTTGAATGAGACGTCTCTCACAGCTGTGATTGCTTTTTGATTAAATAATCCTGATACTGGAAAAACTTTTGTCATGTTTTTTAGTTCAAGTAGGGGGTTTGCTGAAAAATTAGTTTTTTCAGGGTGCGACAATAATCCCTCTACTTTATTTCCTCCTGCTGAGGGAATAGAGTCAATCAATTTTTTAGTGTACTTATGATTTCCACCTTTTTGTATTCTTTTGGCAGAATCTATTTCAAGAATTTGACCATTTTTCATTATTGCAATTTCATCAGCAAACTCAAGTAAAAGGTTTAAATCATGAGTGATAAAAAGTATGGAAAACTCTAAATCATTTTTCAAATCAAGAATATTTAATAAAATTTCACGCTCTATTATAACATCTAAAGCAGTGGTTGGCTCATCCATGATGATTAAAGGTGGCATGAGAGCAAGGGCAATGGCAAGTACAATTCTTTGTCTCATTCCCCCAGATAGTTGATGTGGATAACTGTTCAGCCACCTCTTATCTATACTTATCAAGTCCAATAAGTTTTCAATACGATCTTCAATTTCTTTCTGATTGTAATCTGTATGAAACTCAAAAACGTCATTAATTTGAGATTTGATGGTTAGAACAGGGTTGAGTGCATTTAATGCACTCTGCATGACTATTGAAATTTTTTTCCACCTATAATTTTTGATATCATTAATCGAGAATGAAAGAATATCTTCTTTTTCAAGCATTACCCTTCCTCCTGTAATAAGTCCGGGTGGTGGAAGGGTTCGCAGGATGGATTGAACCACTGTACTTTTTCCACTACCTGATTCACCTACTAAGCCAAAAATTTGTCCTCTTTGAACTTTAAAGGAAACAGATCGGACTGCCTTTACAGCAACTTTTTCTGTAATATAATCAACAGAAAGGTTTTTCACATCTAAAATGGGATCATTCACTTCTTCACCATAACTGGAGTTATTCCATTTGCTAAAAAGCTATTAGAAATTTCTTTTTTCCATATACGCTCAGAAATCAGTCTTGGGTTTGATACTTCATCAATACCAAAATTGATCAGGGTTAGTGCGAAACTAACGATCGCTATGCTTAAACCAGTAGGAACAAAAGTCCACCATGAGCCAGTTAAAAGAGCCATATCATTGCTTGCCCAATAGAGATTTGTGCCCCAGGTAACTGTGCTAACATCTCCAAGTCCTAAAAATTCCAAACCTACCTGCGCCCCTATCGCGTATATCGAGGCGCCTATAAATGATGAGGCAAGCAGGGAAAGCATACGAGGCATGATCTCTATCATAATAATTCGAATATTTTGTTCTCCGCTTACAATTGAGGCGTAAACAAAATCTCTTTTTCTCAGTGTCATCATTTGGGATCTAATCCCCCTGGCGTTCCATGCCCAGCCGGTAACAATTAGAACGCCCGAAAGGGTCAAGGGGCCTGGTGGAAGCCAACTTGCAAGGATTACCATTAACGGCAGACCCGGCATTACTAAAAATATATTTATAAATAAAGATAGCATATCATCAACATAACCTCCATAATATCCTGCAGTGGCTCCGATAATTGATCCGATGAGAACAACTAAGATGCCTACAGAAAATCCAACCAAAAGTGTTTGGCGCGCTCCAACAATAGTCTGGGCAAGCACATCTTGACCTTGTCCATTTGTCCCAAATAAGTTTTCAAGTGAAGGAGGGGAAAGTGGCCTTCCCAAAAAGGCGTTGGGATCTTGAGTGAAAAAGGGTCCTAAAACCGCTATACCGATGAAAATATTGATAATGGCGACTCCTACTAATGCTTTGCGATTTGAAAGTATGCCTTTTATCCAGCGGGTAAAAATAGTTTGCTGTGTATCGTTTCTCATTCAATTACTTTCTAGTCCTTGGGTCAAAAAATAAAATGGCAATATCGACAATGAAATTTGCTGAGAGAACCGCAAAGGTAATTGTCATAAAAAGACCTTGCATCAGTGGATAATCTTGAGCTTGTACTGCTTGTAGGAGTAAATAACCCTGACCCGGATATGAGAAAATAATTTCTGTTAATAGAGCCCCACTCAATACAAAACCAAGAGCCATACCAAAACCAGTAAAATTTGGTAAAATTGCATTTCTAGCTGCATATTTAAGCATGATTTTTCTTGATGCAAGGCCTTTGGCATGGGCAAAGGTAAGATGATCTGCTCCAAGTGTAGCGATCATATTATTTCGCATGGAAAGCATCCAACCTCCTAAACCTACAAGAATCATTGTAAAAGCTGGAAGAATAGAGTGGTAAATCACACTTTTTATAAATGATAAATTAAATCCTGGATAAACCTCCTGAGCATATGCGTGGCTTAAAGGAAACCAACCAGTTTTAAATCCAAAAATGTATAGAAATAACATTGCTAACCAAAAATAAGGGAAAGCTCCGATAAATGCAAAAGTTGGAGGCAAAATAGAATCTAATCTACCACTCCGGTTCCAAGAAATTAAAATACCCAAAAATGTTCCCAGAGAAAAAGAAATTATCAAAGCACTTCCTGCTAGAAATATTGTCCATATAAGGCCAGTCCCAATTATGTTGGTTACCTTTTCAGGAAAGTATGCAATTGAGATACCAAGGTTTCCATCAAAAATACTCTTCAGATACGTAAAGTATTGTCCAAGCAGAGGTTCATTTGTAAGACCGAAGGTATCTCTAAGTGCATTTATTGCTTCAGGCTTCAATTTACCTCGAAAACGAGCAAAAATTATAGAGGCTGGGTCACCTGGCATGAATCTTGGAATAAAAAAATTCAGGGTCAGAGCTGCAAATGAGGCGATAAAGTAAAACCCAAGCCTTCTTAATAAGTATTTCAAACTTTTATTCATCTTTTTTCTACGTTTGTGAGAACCAAAAGATTTTCAGGGGGATAGTTTGGTGAAAGTGTGGCATAAGGATTATCAGCTCCTGGGAAATTTGTAAAATATTTAGTATTACATTCCGCCCAGGATGCTTCGGCAAATAGAGGAATTGAGGGTGCGTGTTCAATAAAAAGATGTTGCAATTGGTGCATGATTCTTAATTGTTCTTTTTCATTTGATGTTTGTTCAAATTGTTTAAATAGTACATCAGCTTCAGGCAATCCAAAACGGTGCCAGTTTAATTCTGTGGGCTCACCAATTGGTTGTACATATTTAGATGACATCATTCCTCTATAAAGTGCAAAAGGTGTTGGCCCTTTTTCCGTCCAACCGATCGCCATCTCAAAATCACCTTTTTGCATGCGACTGTACCAAGCACCGTAGTCGTATGTTTTGACTTTGCTTAGTATACCAATTTCTTTAAGGTTTGAACTAATTATTTGAGCTGATCTTATCCAGTCGCTCCATCCTGATACTATAATTATATCGAAGGATAAAATTGATCCATCCTTTCCTATTCTGTATCCATCATTGTTCTTTTTGTATCCAGCGTCATCTAATAATTGTTCGGAGGTTTTTGGATCATACGATACCCAGTTTTCTTTATTTTCTAAATCAGGATCCACCCATTTCTTCATTGGACCTGATATGGCTGTTAAATGAGCTGGTACGGTATAGCCGTACATACCAACTTCTACAATTAGATTCCTATTTATGGCATAGCTTATTGCTTTTCGAACATTTTTATTTTCGAGATCGGATTTCATGGTGTTCAAATAAAAAAATGTTGTGTGCCCCGTTTGAGGAAACCAGTACTTATGATGTTCAGGATTCTTTTCTACATAAACCCGATCAATTGCAGGAATAAATGCTCCTGCCCAATCTAAGTTCCCGCTGAGCAGAGCTAGAGTGACTTGTTCGTTACTTGGAAATGTTGGGAAAACTAATTTATCAATTTTTGGTTTTCCTTTTTGCCAGTAATTTAGGTTTTTTCCCAATTCCCACAATTGGTTATCGAAGCGTAATATCTCTGTGAAGGGGCCAGTGCCCACTGGATGGGTATTGGGAAATTTTACTGGATCATCTATCTTTTCCCAAATATGTTTTGGCACAATAGGCGCCATTACAAGATCATCAAATCCGGGTACATAAATACGTTTAAATTGAAACTGTACTGATGTATCTGAAATCGCATATACTCCATCAAGGTAGCTCCAAGAAGATCTTCCATCAAGTGCCGGGAAAGTTTTTTTTATATTGAAAGTAAATTCTACATCAGCGGCATTAAAAGGAATTCTATCTGACCATGTTATTCCATTTTTTATAATTACAGTTAATGTTTTATTATCGTTTGACCAAAAATAATTTTTTGCGAGCCATGGTATGTACTCACTGGTTACTGAATTATAAATAAAAAGAGGTTCATAAATTCCTGAGCTAGTAGGCCACCTGGATACTCCGCCTGGAGCAAGAGGGTTAAAATTCCGAACCCATGAGGATTTTACTTCCTGGTAAACAATTAGTCCTGATCTTGATCTAGTTTTTTTTTCACAACCGTAAAAAATTAAGAAACTAAGTAGCAATAATTTGTACAAAATATGTTTTAACATCATAATTCCATTATACAGATTGATACACTCTAAAATACTCAATTTCCATTTTTGTTGGGAAAATGTCATCATCGATACCTTGAGCGCCTCCCCACGATCCCCCGATTGCAATATTAAATAAAAAGTGAAAAGGTTTATCAAATGGCCATAGCTCGGGTCCTTGGTTGTTTTTTTTAAATCTAAGAACTAGTTGATCATCTGTATAAAATCGGATTTCCTCTTCTTCCCATTCAATTGCATATTTATGAAACTCATTACAAGCATTTGGGATAAATTTTGATCCCTGCTGATTTGTCTTAGATAAATCTCCATGATTTATTGAATTATGTACTGAGCTTATTATTTCTCCTTCATGAAAACCTACATGTTCAAAGATATCTATTTCCCCACTGTGAGGCCATGGGCCATATTCCCAATCCTGTGGAAGCGCCCAAGCAGCAGCCCAGCTACCACGACCAGAGGGGAGTTTTGCCATTATTTCAAAACGTCCATATTTCCAATGTCTTCTTGTTTTGATTCTTGAGGAGGTGTAATTAGACCCCTGATGATATTTTTTATGGGCCTCTATAATAAGTTTTCCCTCTTCTAATCTGACATTGTCGTAATCATTAGTATAATATTGCAATTCATTATTACCCCATCCTCCGCTGGATACCCAATTTAATTGTTTATCCACACGTTTGTAGAGAGCGTTATTTGGAGTGCTTGCTAATGACTTATTCATAAAATAAGTTCCCAACAAACCAGGAATCCCGCTGTTGGTTTCAAGGAAATCACTGGTTAAAAGTCTCTTGCTAAAGGAGTCAGACTCCCATCCTAAAATCATCGCCTCTCCACCGCCCTCTTCAAAATATTCAACTTTTATTGAGTATTTTTTATTTGGTCTAAGGACAATGCTTCCCGCAAACTCTGTTGCAGGCTGAGGTCTCCATTCATCAATGATGAGAAAACCATCTACATAGAGCCTTACACCATCATCAGCAATTGTATAGAATGTGTATTTGCCTCCTTTTTCGATATTAATTTTCCCTTCCCATCGGATTGAAAAGTTATCAGAGGGAAAATCGTCTGGTAAAAATTGTAATGTGCTGCTTCCATATTCAGCGAATTCAGGTGCCCCTGTACCTATGTCAAAAGTCCAATTTGTTGAATCTAGTTGGTAATTTTCAAATTCATCATTCCAGATAAGTTTCCAACCAGGAATATCCAGGTTTATTTGCTGTTTTCCACATGATGAACAAATCATTATAATAAAAGTAAAAAAAACGGATTTAGAGAAAATTGAAATCACAAATAGCTAAAAAATTAGCGAGCTAATTGTGTACTTTTTCGTTTAATAATTTTTACTGGAATCATTGTAGTGTGCCCTAAACTAGGTAAATTTTCGGCGATCATATTTTTCAGGACACGTATGGTTTTAATACCAAGCTCCTCAAAATCAGTTGATATTGAGGTTAATTCGGGTGTTATAGTTTCGCAGAAGGTTAAATTATCAAACCCAGCAATAATAAAATCACTTGGAATAGAATA
>MDTA01135573.1_pt1 | contig 37092 bp, 33 predicted proteins | sample 811151 | NCBI WGS metagenome assembly MDTA01 (sample SAMN05326648, study PRJNA326480) | marine metagenome | isolation source: seawater | place: Indian Ocean: South | collected 2010
CTATTAACAACTACCGCTCTGGTAGCGGCTGGTGCGATCGCGCTCTCGGGGGCGGCCATCGCGAAGCCGAAAATCACCATCGGCGGCGGTGCCGAACAGATTATCGGTATTGGTGGCAACGAAGCTGCGTTCGACGAAGCATCGGGCCAAAGAATTGGCTTTGACCAGCATTCCGATGGTGAAGTCCACTTCAACGGTTCCGTAAACCTCGACAACGGCATCAAAATCCGCACCCGTGTCGAGCTGGAATCTAACAGTGCTGATACGACTGCTGGCCGTAACTCCAACGTGATCAACGGCGCCCCCGGCACCGCTTCAAACGGCGCAGGCGCCGGTTCGGCTGACACGATTGACGAACACTGGATGCGTATTTCCGGTTCCTTTGGTGAAATTCGCCTGGGTTCCGGTGACCCGGCTGGTATGGCGATGACCACTGGTTATCTCGGCACCTGGTCGACGGGTGTTGGCCAGCTTCTTGCCTTTGACACCACTGACTGGATTTCGCGACCAGCTACGGTTACTGCCAACCAAGTTGGCCGTGTCGACCTCAACTCGGACGCCGAACATATCTCGTACTTCACGCCGCGGTTTAACGGCTTCCAGGTGGGTGTCTCCTACGTTCCGTCCTCTCAAGAAGACGTGAACAACCAGCGTAGCCTCTCGGGTGCTGCTGATACGGACCATTGGTCCTTCGGCGTCAACTACAACGGCAAGTTCGGTGGCGCTAGCGTCGGCGTTGCTGCTGGTTACACGTTTAACAACGAAAGCGCCGTTGACAGGGACGATGACCAAGTCTGGGGTATCGGCATTCGCGTTGATATGCAGGGCATCCGTGTTGGCATGTCCTTTGTTGACAACGATGAGCAGGAAGCCATCTCGACTGGTATTTCCGGCGCTGCTGGTGGCACCAATGGTCAAGAAGTCTTTGAAATGGGTGTCCGTTACATCTTTGGTCCAAATGCGGTCAGCGGTACCTATCAGAAGTCTGAAACCACTGGCACGGCGGGTCAGGCAAGCACCTCTGATGAGACGGAGACCATGGCTGTTGCTTATCGCCGCACCCTTGGCCCGGGCGTGTTCTGGAGGGTTACCGCCATGTTCGCCGACTATGATGACGGCCTTGCAGGTGCAGCCGCATCGAACTCGAACGAAGGTGAAGCGCTTACCACGTCGATCCTAGTTCGTTTCTAAGACGGCCTAAATTTGGTACTGAAAGGGGCGGCTTCGGCCGCCCCTTTTTCTTTGTGTATAAATCAGCGCCTGCTGACCACTCGGCGCGCAACAAATGTGTACGAGGTCGAGCACAGCGTTACCGACAAAATGCGGATGGCGCGCAACGGCCATCGCAACGCCGTGTTTTGGTTTACTGGTCTTTCCGGCGCCGGGAAATCGACGCTGACGCTGGAACGCCGCCTGTTTCAAAAGGGTTATCAGGTCAATTTTCTGGACGGCGACAATCTGCGTTACGGGCCGAACGCCAATCTCGGCTTTTCACCCTAAGACAAGGCCTAAAACAACCGCCCCGTTGGTGAAGCCGCTACCCTTTTCGCGCGCGCAGGCTTTGTGGTTCTGGCGGCATTCATTTCGCTCTACCGTGAACGCGCCGGTGATGCCGTTGGCAATGACGGCTTCTACGAAGTTTAAGTATCGGCATCGCTTGATGTCAGCGAACCCATCGAAAAGATAGTCCGCCACATCGAAAAGCATTTCCCCTATACCGGCGACGAATAGACCGGCGCGGCATTTCCGCGCGTGGGGAAAATGATCTAGTCTGCCACCCATGACTGCGGAGACCGATCTTTCCGACACGATAAAGTGGAACCTTTCTGCCGTGCGTGACGGTGTAGCGGCGGCGGCGAAGGATGTCGGCCGCGATCCGGGCGATGTCTCGCTGATCGCGGTATCGAAATCCCACCCCGCGGACCGGGCCCGCGCGGCGCTGGTGGCAGGACATCGGGTGTTCGGGGAAAACCGGGTCCAGGAAGCGCAGGAAAAATGGCCACCCCTTAAAGAAGCATACCCGGGCTCCGAACTTCATCTGATCGGGCCGTTACAGACCAACAAGACGGGCGACGCGGTGGCGCTGTTCGACGTCATCCAGACCCTCGACCGGGAAAAGCTCGCCCGCATCCTTGCAGGTGAAATCGACAAACAGGACCGGCGCCCCGAATTGTTCGTACAAGTAAACACCGGCGAGGAAGAACAAAAAGCCGGGGTGCTGCCGCTGGACGCCGATGGGTTTATTGGCAAATGCATTTATGACTACGGCCTGCCGGTGGTGGGACTGATGTGTATTCCGCCGGTAAATGAGAGCCCGGCGCTACATTTTGCGCTTCTAGCCGATATCGCAAAACGCAACGGGCTGACGCGTCTCAGCATGGGCATGTCGGCGGATTTTGAAACCGGCGTTCGGCTGGGGGCGACCGAAGTGCGGGTCGGCACCGCCATTTTCGGGGCGAGGGCGCAAAGAGACTGAGGTCAGGGTCTAAGCGACGCCGATGACGAACCGGTCGTCGCCCGGCACCCACTGACCCAGAATTTCCCGAAGATCCGTTTCCGAAAACGCGATGCAGCCTTCGGTCGGGGCATAATCCGCGCCGTCTGCCACGTGAACGAAAATTGCACTGCCCACGCCTGGAACGACCGGATCGTTGTTGTGGTCGGTCACGACGATGATGTTGTAGAGCCGGTCGTCGCGGGCCAGCTTCTCGCAGCTTGCCGGATAGGGAAGCGTTACCTGCGTGTTATAGGCGGTGTCCGCCGGATCGTCGCACCAACCATCTGTTTCCGCGATCGGGGTAAGGGTAAGATGTGTCTTCGGCGGCCCCATGCGGTCGGCGCGGTATAACGCGCGGATCAACCGGTACCGGCCCACCGGGCTCGCCCCGTCGCCTTCCGTTTTGTCACTGACAAAACCGCCGCGACCAATTGCACAACGATAGGTTCTGTCACCATAGCTGGCAATGCCGTTCGGTTTAACGACCAAATCCATATCTGCTTATAAGGCGTCGGTTTCGATATTTCCAATCTAGGGAAAGGGTCTAGCACTGAACCGAGATGCTGGCTGATTTTGCCGCCCGCACGTTCACCCTCCCACGGTACCGGCTCAGTGCCCCTTCCATGACCTGGGCATAATATTCGCGCGACCCATTCCTGGCGGCGATGATATCTGCCATGACGGGGTTTTAGAAGAAAATACCATGCCATAGAAATTATCCCTTAACCCCCCTGTATTATATATAAACCAAGGCTGAAGGCAGGCGGCGCGCGGTATTTCCTGCCCCGTGCAGGCGGAAACAGCCTAACCGGGCCGCGGGTCGACCGTTAACGTTTGAATAACGCTTTCGGGAGGTTCGTTGAACCGAAGGATCAAACATGCAATCTCTGACCTAGGGGCGTGCCCTATGTCAGAAATAGATCAAAGAAAGCGGATACATGGTTAACGGTAGGAGCCTCATGTTGGTTGACGACGACGATGCGTTGCGCGAATCCCTGCGCGATCAGTTGCAGCTAAATGAAGAATTTGCCATCGACGAGGCTGCTAACGGCGCGGATGCACTGGAGTTGGTCAAGAGTGCTAATCATGAACTGCTGATTCTTGATGTCGGGCTGCCCGATATGGATGGCCGGGAGCTGTGCCGTATGATCCGGCGCGCCGGCGTCAATGCCCCAATCATCATGCTGAGCGGCGCCGATACAGAGGCCGATACGATCCTGGGCCTCGATTCAGGCGCCAATGATTACGTGACCAAGCCGTTCAAGCTTGGCGTATTGCTGGCGCGGATCCGCGCCCAGTTGCGTCAGCAAGAAACCAGCGAGGACTCGATCTTTAATATAGGGTCCTATTCATTCCGCCCGGCGGCGAAAATGCTGGTCGATCCCGAAAACGGCGACCGCAAGATCCGGCTGACCGAAAAAGAAACGGCGATCCTGAAATATCTGTGCCGCGCCGGCGACAAGGTGATCGGACGCGATGTACTGCTGAACGAGGTCTGGGGCTACAATTCCGGCGTCACCACCCACACGGTGGAAACCCATGTGTACCGCCTGCGCCAGAAAATCGAACGTGACCCGTCGAATGCGGTGCTTCTTGTAACTGAGCCTGGCGGCTACAAGCTGGTCCTCTAAACGGCAGGAGAGCCCAGCTTTCTCCAGGATACATTATTGTGCGACTTGATTCCGGCGAAAGACACGGTCTTTAGCCGGTGAGCCTACAGCGCTTTGATCCCGCCGCCGTCGAGCGACAGCACCTGGCCGGTGATATAGGCGGCACGTTCGCTGGCGAGGAACACCACCGCATCAGCCACCTCGTCTGCCTCGCCCAGGCGGCCCATAGGAATGCCCTTGGCCGGATTGCCCATGCCGGCATCGATCATCTGCTGCTGGCGCTCGGACATTATCGGCCCCGGCGACGCCGCATTCACGCGGATGCCTTTTTCGCCGTATTCGTTGGCAAGACCCTTAAGCACCAGGTTCAGCGCCGCGTTCACGCTTCCGCCGGGCAGGTGAATACTAATCGGCAGCTTGCCGCCGGTGCCGGTGATGGCGACGATCGACCCGCTTTTCCGTTCTGCCATGTGCGGCAGCACCGCCTGAAAACAGTTGATATAGCCCAGATACTTTACTTCCAGCGCCTGACGAAACACGTTTCCGTCGATTTCCAAAAACGGGCCGAACGCGGGCACGGCGACGGTGGTGGCTAGAACATCGATGCCGCCCATCCCGTCGATTACGGATTGAGCGGCAGCTTTTACCGCGGCGGTATCGGTAACGTCGACAGCCGCGGGCATGGCATCGCCGCCGGAGCTCTTGATCTCTTCCACCAGCGAGGCAACGGATTCTTCCGTTCTGGCGGAAACTGCGACACGCGTGCCTTCCCGCGCAAAAGATAGCGCGATTTCGCGGCCGATGGCGCCCGTCGCGCCGGTGACCCAGGCAACTTTTCCTGTCAGTCCTATATCCATTTTTGTTCTCCTTGTTCCTGGTGATTATTGGTCAAAGCTGTCCGTGGGGGTTCAGCGCAATCAGTTCCGGCGCGGTGTCGGGCTCGGTGCCCGCCGCATACAGGATCGCGCGCGCGACCTCCGCTGCCGGTAGGCGGTCGGCTTCGCGCTTGGCATAGGTCTGCACCACCAACGGGTGGTCGGCCTGCGCCATCAGACCGGTATCCAGAAGACCCGGTGCTATCTCGGTGACGCGTACGCCGTGCTCCGCCAGTTCTAGCCGCATGCCGCGGGTCAGCGCCGCGGTGGCGTGTTTTGTTGCCGCGTAGAACATCGTCAGCGGATAAACCTGCCGCGCTAAAACCGATGAGACGTTGATGATATGCCCCTGCTTACGGGTAACCATGCCGCGGGCGATAGCCTGGCTGAGGCGCAGCAGCGCAAAGACGTTTAGTTCCCAGGCGGCGCGCCAGATCTTGGGGTCGGAATCCAGAAAAGGCGCATGGGCGGTGCGCCCCGCTATATTGACAAGAACATCGACGTGGCCGGTCTCCGCCGCCAGGTGGTCCACGAAATCCTCGTCGGTCAGGTCGCCCGCGATGGCGACCACCTTGCCGTCCGCTTCTGCTTTCAGTGCGTCGAGCCGCACAGTGTTGCGGGCTACGGCCAGTACGGTGGCCCCTTCGGCGGCGAACAGCAGCGCGGTTTCCCGGCCCACTCCTTCGGACGCGCCGGCGACTAGCACCCGTTTTCCTGAAAACCCCTGCTCGGTCATGCGCCTAGCGACGCTCCGCCGTCGATCACCATTTCATGCATGGTGATGTGGTGTGACTGATCCGATAGCAGGAAAGCCACGGCATCGGCGACGTTCTGCACCTGGGCGATCCGGCCCAGCGGCACGCCGATGCGAAACGCATTCAGATCGCCTTTCAGCATGGCCTCGTCAAAGCCCATACCTTCCATCATGCGCCGGATCATCGGGGTTTCGGTCGCGCCGGGCGCTACGGTGTTCACGCGAATGCCCTGCGGACCCAGTTCCAGCGCCAGCACCCGCATCAACTGGCTTACGCCGGCCTTGGACGCGCAATAGGCGCCCTGGCGAATCCGGGGTACGCGAGCGGCATTGGATGAAACGGTGACGATAGAGCCGCCTTTGCGTGCTGTCATGTAACGGGCTGCAGCGCGGCTGACGAGCCATGCGCCCCGCAGATTGACCGCGAAATGGGCATCGAAATCCTTCGCCGATTGATTCATCAGCGGGCCCAGATGCTGAACGCCCGCGATGTTCACCAGTCCGGTGATGCCTCCGACGGTATCCTCCGCATTGGCGATGGCGCGGTCGACGGATGCTTCGTCTGTCAGATCGGCAGTCAGGCCCGCCGCACCCAGCTCGTCTGCAAGGGCCGACACTTCTTCCGCCTGCCGGTCGATCAGTGCAAGCTGCGCGCCACCTGCCGCTAGATGTCGGGCCACGCCTTCGCCGATCCCCTGGGCCGCGCCGGTAACGATAATTCCCGCGTCCTTAATTCCGGATAGTTCCATTAGTTTCCTTCTTGTTTTTGCGGCGCCAGCGCCCCCCTGACCTACACGGGAGGATCCAAAAGGATGGCCGGGAGGGGGGACGAGCCGGTGCAATTTTGTGCTAATAAATCAAAACCTAGTCTTTCCATACTCCCGTCAGTCCGGCCTCGATGCATTTTTCGGTACTGCCGAACAGGATCTCGGCACCAGAGACGGATTTCGCGAACTGCGCCATCTTGGCCGAGTTGGTGGCGAGCCGCGCGCCCGCCGTGACCCGATCATAGGACACGACGGAACAATTGTCCGCCGTCACCCGCGCGCCTGCGCCGGTCAGAATATCGATCAGACCTTCGCCGTCTGCCGCATCGAAGGTCGACCGGTTGGTGTGGATGTAAAACACCGTTTCGCTGGTTTTTGCCGCGCCGGAACGTCCGACCATTGTTGCCGCGGCGCGAATCTGATCGATGGAGGCATGGGGGCAGCCGATGGACACTACATCCACCGGCCCGGCGTCGCCTCCCGCTGTTTTAAGACGCTCCGCTTCCAGGGCATCACCGTCGATGATAACCGGGTCCGGAACCGCATTGATGCCGAAGGCAGTGGCCACCTCGGGCGCTTCCGGGGTAATACCTGCTATGTGAAACATCGCGACGCTGCCGTGGATCGCAAAGGCGGCGCCGAAGGCAACATATTCGTCCATTGATGGCGTTTTGCCGACGCCGTTCAGAACGGGAATTCTGTCGCCTGCCAGCCGCCCCGCCAGCGCGCCCAGTAGGCTGTACCGGTCGACACCGGTGATGTCCATATCTACTTGAATAAGCATTTTTCCGAGCCGGTTTTCTTCTATATGCATGCCGCAACGGGGTGTCAGACCGGTCAGGGCGCTGGCGACGGCGGTTGCCCCTTCCCGGTTGGTGCGCGCGCCGAGGACGGAGTTGACATACGGTGCGGTCGCAGATTCGCTCCACGCGACATGTTCGCCAAAGACCGGCTGAATACCCTGGATAAATGGATTGCACGAACAGCTCGGCATCGCCCCCATTTTTTCGCACGCTTCCAGAATGCGGATCTGGTCCCTTTCCTCCTTGGTCATATCCTCCTTGGTTCGATCCACGGCGATGGCGTTGATCGATGCCGGAATGGCAAACCGGCCACCCTGATCAACCAGGTGCTCCAAAAAATCAAGCCCCGCTTTGCCCAGTGCCGTGCCGTCAATCACTAGATGGGTCGAAGTTACGGGAATCAGATCGGGCGCGTCCAGCGCCCTGCCCACGGCTGTCAGCATCCGCATGGAAATCTCGAACGGCCAGCCCTGCTGACCATCGAGCATCGCTTGTTGGTTGGGGGTCAGTTTCATTTTCCCGAGTTGCTTTCGTTTGACCCGGCAAACTCCCATCGGTTCCCCTCCCCCAAAGGAGGGGGGACTAGGGAGAGCGGGAGAATGGAACTAAAAGTCACCTCTCGTCTCGATCTTCGATTGTTAGACGGATCGTTTCGATAACGCCTCCAAGATTTTTCCGGATGTCTTCGTTTGAGAGGCGAACTAAGTCAAAGCCTTCTTTCCAAAGGAACGATATTCCGGCCTCAACGTACGAGAATGTCTGATCGTGCCCGGCACCGTCGATCTCTACAATCAATTTGCCGGGAAAACTAACGAAGTCCGCGATATAGGGGTCAATGGGAACCGGGCGTTTGAATTTGAAACCACCCAGTTGGTTGCGCCGCGATGCCCCCCATATCGGCTTTTCGCTCGGGGCCTGTTGCCGACGCAGGTCGCGGGCGTAATGCACATGTTTATACCTGTTTACCCTCTACCTAGACCTCTCCCCGTTGGGGCGAGGGGACAGAAGTGAACCTGTTTGATAGATCGTCACAATAACATCTCCACCGTTCCCGCATCACCGTCTACCCGGAGCCGGGTGCCGGTGGCAAACTCGGCAATATCGGTATCAAGGCGATGCACCAGCGGAATATCGGCGAGGACGCATCCGGCGGTCACCACGGCGTCAGCTTGGATGTTGATGATGGCTGCGGGCGCAAGTCCGCGTTCCGCTAGTTGAAGCAGGCTGAACGATCCGGCGGTCGAGCCTTTGCCCGAACGGCAGACAAGAACGCGCCCGGCGACGGAAGCATCTTTCAGGGGGTGCCCGGCCTCGATCACGATACCAGTGGTTTCGTCGACCCCAAGGTTGAAGGCGATACCGTCGGCTGTGACCAGCGCGGCGCCTTCCGCGATACCGCCGACAAGCCCGTGTCCCTTGAATTTCCGAGACATAAACCTTACCTCCCAACTTGGACCCTGAAACTGCTTAATCATGCGGCGCGCGTCGACCCCCATCATGGGTATTTGCGGGTGTGGAAGGAATCCAACGAGCCTGGGTCCCCGAGGGGGTATAAGCGCAAAGATGACCGGGGGCGGTTTTGAAATCCAGCGCAATCTCGCTACGGTGCTTATAAAACAGGCAAATTGTCTTAATCGGCTAAATATTTAGCAGAAAAGAGGTGCTCACCCAGCCCAAACAAAACGCAATACTTAGATTCGCTTATTAAAACAACGCGTTATTTATGATTTGTAAATCTGGCATGGTTGTTGCATTACACAATGAGACGGCAAATTTGATGGAAGTGAATCAACCGCAAATTCGGAGGCAATATGAAACATCAAATCCTCGGGTGCACGAGCGCCATCACTGAGGCTGTGTCGCGTGACGACTGATAGCGACTTTTTCGTCCGTTTCTGGGGAGTGCGGGGTTCTGTAACGTGTCCCGGGTCGGCTACCTCGAGATACGGCGGCAATACGGCGTGTATCGAAATCCGCTGCGGCGAGAAGCTTTTCGTTTTCGATGCCGGAACCGGGTTGCGCGACCTGGGTCAGATGATCGCGCGCGAAGGAGTGAAGGATGTCGATCTGTTCCTGTCCCACACCCATATTGATCATATCGCGGGCTTTCCGTTCTTCTGTTACGCATATAAGTTAGGCAACACCCTACGTGTCTGGTCCGGGCATCTGGAAGAAGGCCTGACGACAGAGGGCGTCTTACGCCAGTTCATGTCGCCGCCGTTGTTTCCTGTGCCGATAGATATTTTCGAAGCCGATGTCAGCTATCACGATTTTAATGCGGGAGATACAATGAAGCCGTCGGATGGCGTAACCATTCGCACCGCGCCTCTGAACCACCCGCAGAACGCCACCGGGTATCGGGTCGATTACAACGGCAAATCGATCTGCTACATCACTGACACGGAACAGCGGGAAGACGGCCCGGACAGGAACATTCTGGGCCTGATCGACGGCGCCGATATCGTGATTTACGATTCCATGTTTTCCGATGCCGAATATCCCGACTACAAGGGCTGGGGCCATTCGACTTGGGAGGAGGGCTTACGTCTGGCCGATGCCGCCAATGTGAGCACATCCGTCATTTTCCACCACATGCCGGAACGGACCGATGACCAGATGGATAATATCGCGCTGGCTGCCGACAAGACGCGCCCCGGCACCGTAGTGGCGCGTGAAGGTATGACGCTGACGCCCTGACCGGGCAGGCGCCGGATCGCTCTTTGGCCCGCAGCAGGAATTTTCGCCGCCTCCGCATGGGACTATCGACCCTGCTCGGCGGCCGCGCCCAGGGCTGGTTTATTCCCTACCGCTATGCCGACACGCTTGCTCCGCCGGTGGGATATCCGGCCATCGAAAAACTGTTCGATGCAGCGCGTTACAATTTTTCCGCTTTCCTAGCAACCATTGATGAATACGCTGAAGTGTTGGAGGCTATCGGTGGAGAGCCGGCGCCTCATCCACGCTGGCAGCAGGGTTGGTTCCCCCGGCTTGACGGGGCGGCGACCTACACGATGGTGCGGGACCGCGCGCCCGGTCGGGTTGTCGAAATCGGCTCCGGTCATTCGACCCGGTTCATAGCCCGCGCGGTGGCGGACGGCGGACTTTCCACGAAGATTATCGCTATCGATCCCGCCCCTAGGGCGAATATTGCCGAGATCGGTGTTGAGCATATCGCCGCCACTGTCCACGATGCAGGTTCCGTGCCGTTCGACGGGCTAGAATCCGGCGATATCCTGTTTGTCGATTCCAGCCATATTCTGATGCCTGGCACCGATGTGGATTATCTGTTCAACACTCTCTGGCCGGCCCTGCCTGCGGGGATCATCGTCCATGTGCACGATATGCTACTACCGGACGGTTATCCCGACAGCTGGGCCTGGCGCGGATATAACGAACAATCGTTGGTCGCTGGGCTGCTATCGTCCGGTGCCGCGAAACCGCTGTTTGCCAGCCATTATGCAACGACACGGATGGAGGAGGAGATCGCGTCCGGCGTCATTGGCCGACTGCCGCTGTTCGACGGTGCCTTTGAGACCAGCCTGTGGCTTCAAAAAGCCGTCGAGAAAATGTGATTTTAATCCCTAGTCGAAAGACCGATATCTGCTCGAATGACATCCCTTGCCACTTCCGCGTCCGACGACCCTCTTGCCCGCACGCCGTTGCGCGTGCGCAATGCGATCCGCGTCCACAGCACTCACGAAACCTACAATGTCGCTCTGAACCAGGGCCATTAGGCGCCCGACACAAAAGGGGCCGGTGCCGCGCAGGATGTGGATGACGTCGACGAAGCGACCGATCTAGTGGTGCTGGTCGCGTAACGCCACGCTGTCATTCCGGATAAAGCCGGGATTTTGCTTTTTGTGATTTAATGTGGACCCCGGACCAAGTCACTTATAAGGATCCGCCGCGTCCCTGAGCCCGTCGCCCAAAAAGTTGAAGGCGAGGATGACGATAATGACCGGCACCACTGGCAGCATCAGCCAGGGATAGAGGGCTACCACGTTTATGTTTTGCGCTTCCGCCAGCAGAACGCCCCAACTTGTGATCGGCGGGCGCAAGCCCAATCCCAAGAAGCTGAGCGCGGTTTCGCCAAGGATCATCGCGGGCACCGATAGTGTCGCCGAGGCGATTAGGTGGCTCATGAAGCTGGGCATCATATGGCGCCAGATGATGCGGCCCGGCTTGGCGCCCATCAGCCGCGCGGCGGAGACGAAGTCTTCCTCGCGCACGCTTAGCAGTTTGGACCGCACCGCGCGGGCGAGGCCGGTCCAGTCCAGCAGACCGAGGATAATGGTGATTCCGAAATAGATTAGGATCGGGCTCCACGTCACCGGGAGGGCAGCGGACAGCGCCATCCATAGTGGTAATTCGGGGAACGAGCGGATCACCTCGATTGCGCGCTGGGTGATGTTGTCGACCCAGCCGCCGTAATATCCCGCCAACCCGCCGATCAGCATACCAAGGAAAAAGCTGATCGTGATACCGATCAACCCGACGGTCAGCGATATGCGCGTACCCATCACGATGCGCGAAAACATATCGCGCCCCAGTCGGTCTGTGCCCAGCAGGAAAAGCGTGCCGCCTTTCGGCGGGCAGATCAGGTGGAACCGCATCGGGACCAGGCCCCAGTAATGGTATTTGTCGCCCAGGCAGAAAAAGCGCACCGGGGTCACACTGGTCGGATCTTCCGTGTATTCGCGCTTCAGATTGTCCATGTTCAGCGTATATTTGATTGCATAGGTGAACGGCGCGCGAAGTTCTCCGTCGTGGAAAATGCGCACGGTTTGCGGCGGCGCGTAGATGTGATCGGTGTTGCGCGAGTGCATGTTGTAGGGCGCAATCATTTCGCTGATCAGTACCGAGAAATAGATCACCGCCAGCAGCGCGCCCGACCACACGGCGAACTTGTGGCGCTTGAACCGGATCCACATCATGCGCCATTGTGATGCCATGTAGATGCGTTCCTGTTCCGGGGTCAGCGCCTCCGCGACATGGGGGTCGAACTTATCTTTTGAAACCCAGTGGTCCAGTTTGTCGTTGCCCAAGGGACGCGTGTTCATCGGGATGCCCCCCCGCCGAGGCGGATTCGCGGATCGAGTATCGCGAGCAGAATGTCGGAAATAAACACGCCGACAACGGTCAGCAGCGACAAGAACATCAGGAATGATCCCGCCAGATACATGTCCTGGCTCTGCAATGCGCGCAGGAGCATCGGCCCTGTAGTCGGCAACGAAAGCACCACCGAGACGATCACCGCGCCGGAAATCACCTGCGGCAGGAGATTGCCGATATCGGCGATGAACGGGTTTAGCGCCATGCGCAGCGGATATTTGACCAGCAGCTTGCCGGATTTCATGCCTTTGGCGCGGCCGGTGGTTACGTATTGGCGCTGTAGTTCGTCCAGCAGATTGGCGCGCAGCCGCCGGATCATACCGGCGGTGCCCGAGGTGCCGATGACGACGACCGGCACCCACAGATGTTCAAGCACCGACAGGAACTTGCCCCAGCTCCAAGGCTGGCCGATGAACTGATCGTCCATCAACCCGCCCACCGACGTGCCGAACCATCTATTGGCCAGATACAGCAGTACCAGCGCTAGCAGAAAGTTCGGCGTGGCGAGACCCAGAAAGCCGACAAAGGACAGGCTGTAATCGCCCCAGGAATACTGGTGGGTCGCCGAATAGACGCCGATGGGGAACGAGACCGCCCAAGTGAACAGGATCGTCGTGAACGACACCAGAAAGCTAAGCCACAACCGGTCGCCCACGACCTCGGACACCGGCTGGTTGTGTTCGAAGGAAAAGCCGAAATCCCCCTGAAGCATGCCGCCAAGCCACACCAGGTATTGTTGCCACCAGGGTTTGTCGAGGCCGTATTGTTCGCGCAGAAACGCGATCTTGGCCTGGTCGACCGCTTCGCCCTGGCTTTGTAGTTCGTTGATATAGCTGGTCAGGTAATCGCCCGGCGGCAGCTGGATGATGACGAAAACGATAATGCTGATCGCGAGTAGGGTCGGGATCATGATCAGCAGCCGGTGGGCGAGGTATTTAAGCATCCGGTTCGACCCTTAGCGTTTTGCCAGCCGGCGCTGTTCGTTGTCGAACCAGAACGTGTCCGGCATGTAGATCCCGAAATGCGCGCCAGGGTTCCAATTGAACACACCCCTGCGCGGAACGTTTCGAAGATCGCTGTTAACCACGACCGGCTGCGGCACTGCCCCGATCAGCCCGATGGTGTAGACACGGTCGGCGTTAATTTCCAGCATCTGGCGCCAGATGCTCTGACGATCTGCCTCGGTCGGGGCATAGGACCATTCGCGATTCAGATTCAGAAGTTCGACGGCGCCGGGGTCGTCCGGTTTTTCGCCGGCGCGGCCTCGGGTCTGGAAATATTGCCCCCATTTCGGCCATTGCAACTGCAATTGGTTAGTGGGGGCAAATTCTTCCGGAATGGTGTCGGCGTTGGGTATGCCGAATTCGTGCCCCGACCAGATCGATACCAGCGTTTCGCCCGCGAAGATCCTATTACGGAATACTTCGCGCTGGGACGGCCGGGTGAACAGCTTGATGCCTGCCTTCAGCCAGGAATCATGGATCAGTTCCAGCACGTCTGTCTGTTCGGTGTCTTCGCCCGCTGTTTCCACGATAATTTCCATGGGTCTGCCGTCCGGCAGCAGGCGGATGCCTCGCGAATCCCGCTTGGTCAGTCCCAAACCATCCAATAGCGCGTTGGCTTTTTTCAGATCGAACGCTGCCCACGCATCCCGGTATTCGCGTTTGTAAAGCGGACTGGCGGGCAGTACCGTATTCTGGCCCTCGATGGCCAGGCCGTAGTAGATCACTTGGTTGATTTCATGCCGGTTGATTGCAAGCGATAGCGCGCGCCGGAATTCCACCTTGCGCATCAGGCCGCGCCAGATATCGTCGCGGGCGTTCATATTAGGGAATAGGGTCAGATGCGCGCCCTTAGCGGTTTGCCACAGCCGCACCTCGAAGTTCTCGCGCTTCTCCGCCTCTTTCAGAAAGGTGTAATTGTTGAAGGCTATGCCACGCGCCTGCAGGTCCGTTTCCCCCGCGCCAGTTTTAAGCGGGATGACACCCGCGGCGGCGACCGCCATGGCGATGCGGTCGGCATAGGGCAGTTGGCGGTTGTTCTGGTCTACGCGGTGGTAATAGGGATTGCGGTCAAACAGAAACCGCTGCGCCGGCGGTTTGGTTTTCAGTACCCAGGGCTGCAGAGTCGGCAGTTTCGGATTGTCGTTCTTGTACTGGTTGTCGCGCCGGTTATGTAGGGCAGCCCAGTTCCGGCGTCCCGATTTTTTTACCAATTTCGCCAGCTGGTCGGCATCCGCATAGCGGGGATGAAACTGTTTCAGGTAATGGGCTGGGCGATAGATATAGAGCGGCGTCGCCGATGCCAGCGCAGGTAGGAAATGGGGGTTCGGTTCGTTCCAGCTAAACCGCACCGTCTGGGCGTCTACCACTTCGAACACCGGCGGTTTACCGTTGACGATCAGCTGTTTCGGCGCGCCCAGCGGCGACAGATTCTTGTTGTTGGCGATGTCTTCCCAGTAATACCGGAAGTCCTCTGCCGTAAAATTTGCCCCGTCCGACCAGCGATGGCCGTTGCGCAGCCGCAAGGTGAAGATGCGGCCTTCCTGCACATCGACCCCGGCCAGAATGTCCGGCTCCAGGTTGAAGGCCTGGTCATATGTGACCAGGCGTGCATAGCCGTAGACCACTAGAATGCGCGTGTCCTTGGACCGGCCAAAGATCACCCGTAGGGTACCGCCATGGCGGCCGGGCCGGAGGACTTTCACAATCCGTGGATCGGACGGCAGACGTTCCGCCGCCGGTGGCAGCTTTTTGGCCTGAACCATCTCGGCCAGTGCGGGCGATTCGATCGGCGCCGCATCCTTCGCCGTTCCGCTGGTGGCAAGAGCTGTTATCGCCACCATGGCAATCAATGCTATCGGCAGGATTTTACGGGGAATGCTCATGTCAACAGCGCCGCCTGGCCGGCATCGGGATGGGCACGCACATAGTGACCTTCGCCCAGATCGATCAGTCCCAGATTGTGGTCGCCGTCAATGGTGAAAGGCTTCGGCCACTCCCCGGGGATCGATGCCTTGCCTTCCATAAGTGAAGTGAGGTCAAGCTGCGAATCCGGATCCGGATCCGGCACCGCGGACAGCAATGCGCGGGTATAGGGATGAATAGGCGACCGGAACAACACGTCCCGGGGCGCGGTTTCCACCAACCGTCCGGCGCACATAACCGCGATGCGGTCGGCGATGTAATCGACCACCGCCAGATTGTGGGAAATGAAAAGATAGGTCAGGCCCAATTCTTGCTGCAGATCTTTCAACAAATTAAGAATCTGCGCCTGCACAGATACGTCCAGCGCCGACACCGGTTCGTCGCACAGCAGCAGATCGGGCTTCAGGGCGAGCGCCCGGGCAATGCCGATGCGCTGGCGCTGGCCGCCGGAAAACGAATGGGGATACCGGTTCAGATAGCGCGGATCGAGACCCACAAGCGCCATCAGTTCCTGCACCATTTCGGCGCGATAGGCGGCATCGCCGATTTCGTGGATGACCAGCGGTTCGGAGATAATATCGAATACCGTCATTCGCGGATTAAGGGATGAGAACGGATCTTGGAACATGAACTGGATCTTGCGACGATAGGGCAGAAGTTCCCGCTCGCTCAACCCGGTCAGGTCCACCTTATGGCCCCGGTCGTTGTAGATCACTTCGCCGGAATCCGGCGTCAGCGCCCGCATAATCATCTTAGACAGCGTGGTCTTTCCGCAGCCGGATTCGCCTACTAGCCCCAGGCATTCGCCCTGGCGCACGAAAAAGCTTACATCATCAACCGCGAGAATCCTCTGGGTCTCGCCGCCGCTGAAAATACCGCCTTTGCGCAGGGCATAAGTCTTGGTCAGCCCGCGGACGTCCAGCAGCGGTTCATCTAGCTTGACCGGCTCTTCCTCCCGTTCGGCAAGAAGATGGCCGGTGGTGTGGTCGATTTCCCGCAATGGCACCAGCCGTTCGCCGTCTTCCATGTGGAACCGGGGCACGGCGCGCAGCAGGGCTTTGAGGTAATCGTGCTGCGGGTCGCGGAAAATATGGTCTAGTGTGCCGTGCTCCAGCACCCGGCCATGATACATCACCACGATCTCGTCGGCGACATTGGCGACAACGCCCAGATCGTGGGTGATCATTAGCACCGCCATGCTTAGTTCGTCCTGGAGATCGTTCATCAGTTTCAGGATCTGCGCCTGAATGGTCACGTCCAGGGCCGTGGTCGGTTCATCCGCAATCAGAAGCGCTGGCCGGCAGACAAGGGCCATGGCAATCATCGCGCGCTGGCGGAGTCCGCCGGACAGCTCGAACGGATAGGTGCGCAATGCCTTGTGGGGATCAGGGAACCCGACCAGCCGCAGCATCTCGGCTGTCAGTTCTGTTCCCTCCGCCTTGGTCACGTCGCTGTGCAGGAATAGCGCTTCCGACACTTGATCTCCCACCGTGTGCAGCGGCGAAAGCGATGTCATCGGTTCCTGGAAGATGATCGATATACGCCCGCCGCGAAGGGCCCGCATGTCGGGTCCGTCCCGGTCCAGCGTCAGAAGGTCGGTGACCGTATCCTTGCGCGGATCATTGAACAAAACTTCGCCACCGGCGATTTTCGCTTGTTTCGGCAGAATGCCCATGATCGTCTGGGATACCACGGATTTGCCGGACCCGGATTCGCCGACCAGGGCCACTGTTTTGCCTGCAGGCACGCGAAAACTCACGCCGTTGACGGCGCGGACTACACCCTCCGTCAAATGGAATTCGACCTTAAGGTCGTTGACGTTCAATAGATCCGTCATGGGGATCCGCTGCTAGACGTGATTACCTCTTTTCCGGCGCCCAAAAGTTCAAGATTTCCGAGCGTCGTCGACGACAGCTCTACTCCGCCGTCATTGGCAGCTTTCGCCGCACGGGCCACAATATCTGCGAACCCTGTCAGAGTCGATTCGATACAGATGCTTACCCCCCTTCCCTTAAGAACAAGCTGCATCCACCCTTTGGCGCCGTCGCGCCGAGTTGAAAAATACCGTAGCCGAGCATACCGCAGATCTTCCCAGGCCAGCGATTTCCGAACCGGTCCTGAAACCAAAATGCCGTCGTCTGTGCAGTTGATGACGCTGACCTGCCGCAGCGCGACCGTCACCGCGAACGCTGCGAATATGACGGCCAATATTCCCAACGCCCAAGCGACTGGGGCGATTGTGTCGACCAGCAGGACTGGTCCCGCCGTCAGCGCGACCCCCACACCGGTGCGGATATATTCCGGCATCAGTGCCTGAAAATTGTGGCGGTGGGTCGTCATGCCGGCTCCGGAAACAGGTCGGCGGCGGAGCGCCATGAAACAGCCGGATGCGCCGCGGTTTTTTTTACGAACGTCTCGATAAAGCCCCAGCATCCGCTTTCATGGGCCAGATGATGGGTCAGCAGGCCAGTAGCCTCCCCCGCATCCGCCTGACCGGTTCGTTTGGCGGACAGGTGCGCGATGGCGGCGCCCAGAACGGCGGTGTCTCCGGCATAGGCGCGGGTGCCGGTCCAGTCGATAATATCGATATGGGTGTTTACGTTGCGCAGACCAGGCGCACATTCTTCGCTTACGCGCGCGTTCCAGTGGGTCAGGCCGTGAAATCCCAGCCCCGGCAACAGGGCGGTTACAGAATCATCAATACGGTTCCAGGGCGGCACCATGACGTTCAGCCAGTTCCCGTCACCGAAAACCTCTCCCATGCACCCGCGCCCGTCCGCGATCTCGCGGGCGATGTCCCAAAGTTCCCGGTCGTTGCCGAGCTCTGCTTGCTTGGCGCCTGTGGCACCATGATTGCGGTGGGCATAGCCGTGCTGTAGAACGGCAATGCTGCCTTCTCCCGCAAGCACCTCACCCAGCGCTTTGGTGGCCGTCGCCGGAATGGCGGCGATGGCGAGGGGGACATCCAGTGATTTGCGCAGGTCCAGAAGCTGGTCCAGCGCCGGTGTCGGCTCCACGGCATCGTCGTCCCGCCACCAGAATTCGGCAATCATGCCGGCCTCGTCCCAGCCATCTAGTTCGGTTGTCAGGTCGTCCCAATTGCTCATGTCGGGGCCTGCCGGTGAATTGCCAGCCAGTCTCGAATCAGGGCGGCGCTTGTGTCCGCGCCATCCGTGTTCAAACCGAATGCATCTGGCGGCGGTGTGGTCAGTGCGGCATTGACCGCCTCGGCCAGACAATTCGCATCTAGCGTATTTTCGTCGACGGTGCGAATTCCGCTGCGGTTTTCAAGCAACCGCGCGCGGAGCGTCTGCTCGGTTTCCAGCCCGCCGGCGTAAGGTACGATCACACCCCGGGTCCCGGCAGCAATCATTTCCATTACCGTGTTGTATCCGCCCTGGCTGATTGACAGCGTGCAATTCGCCATCAACGTGGTGAAATCGGGCCGGGCGCGCTCTACTACGATCCCGTCCAGGGCTTCCGCAGCGATCTCTTCGAACGCCGATTGCGGCAATGCGTGACCGGCCAGAATGCGCCAGGTCCGGTCCGCCAGACGGGTTTGTGGCCGCGCCAACATGGCCGCCCGGAACAACTCCGCGCTGACCGCGCCACCCCCGGCCGACACGATCACTTCGTCCGTGCCGGGCCCGCCCGGCGTCTTTTGCGGTGTGTCCACTACATAGCCGCTGTAGGCTACCCGGTCGGCGATGCGGTCGGCGTGGGCAAAGGTTTCGTCGAACGGAATTAGCGTTGGATCCCCGTGAATGATGACCCGATCATAATAGGTTTCCAACCGTTCCAGCATTTCGGCGACCCGTTCGGGCTTGGGAGGTTCCACCAGAATATCTCGCACCGACGATACGATCAGCGGCCGGGGCGTCATTGTCTGTGCAGCGTCCAGCATCGCGGTCAGTTCCTGGCGCAACTGGCGGCGACCGAACGGGAAAAGTTCTGTGATGACCACATCGGGGGCAGCATCGCTAAAAGCATCGACCAGCTGATCGCGCCGGTTCGCTCGGAAGGCGTAATCGATTTCGGTATCGTTTTCGTCAATCAGCACCTTAAAATACTTGTCGGCGGCGCGCACGGCGGGTAGTTGGATCAGTTTTGAATCCGCGATGTCGAGGCCCGACACCTCATGACCGCCTGAAACAATGGTCACATCCATGCCTGTGCGGCGGAAGGCGCGTGCCAGCGTCGCCGTCCGCTTCAGATGGCCGATCCCCAGCAGATGCTGGACCCAGAAAAAAATGTGGGCGCCGGTCATGCGTCGTCTTCCGGCAGCAGCGACACGTTCATTTCGTCGATCTCGAAGGTTCCGTCCGCATGGGCCCGGAACAAATGGACACTGGCCCAGTCCATTTTGACCGGCGGTTTGCCGACCATGCTCCACCCGGTGGCAAGCGACAGCGCCGCACGAATGATACCCTGGTGGCACACCGCGCCGGTGGGCGTTTCGGCGTCGGCGACATCCTTCGCCCAGGCAGCGACGCGGTCGCGCACGTCGCGCGGGCTTTCGCCCTCGTGGGGGCGCAGATCCAGCCCCATGGAAGCGCGTTTCGACACTTCGTTGCCGTATATCTCGTCCAGCTCGGTCCGGGTGTAGCCCTCCCAGGCACCCCAATCCATTTCGATGATGGCCGGTTCGTGCCGCACGACGTTCAACGACAGAATTTGCGCGGTTTCCGTCGCCCGGCTCAACGGGCTGGAGACCCATTCGAAGGCTTGGTAGGCGTCCGGGACCGTCCAGCCCGATACCGTTGCCCGGCCTTCGTCAGATAGCGGCCGGTCGGTCTGGCCCTGCAGCCGGTGTTCGGCATTCCAGTCGGTTGGGCCGTGGCGGATGAGAGCGATCGGCGTCATGCGGCTCGGTTCCTTCGCCCGATTTCGAGGATAGAGTTCAGCCGGTCGGCGGCGACGGACAGATCGTTTTCGACCGCGGTCAGATGGAGCGCATTGGCGCGATAGGTATCCCGCCGGGCCGGATCGGTCAGCAACAGCGCTACGGCATCGGCGAAAGCTCTGGCATCTCCGATTGCGCACAAATCGCCGGTTTCGCCGTCGCGGACGACATCAGGCACGCCGCCAGTACGCCCGGCCACGACCGGCAACCCGGCCGCCTGCGCTTCTAGCATCGCCATGCCATAGGACTCATTTATCGCGGGCCAAACCATCAGATCGGCACCAGCATATATCGCGGGTAAATCCTCCGGTGAAACCCGCCCGGCAAAGGAAAGCCGGTTTGCATCAATTCTTTCAAACGCGCCTTCAACAGCGCCGCGTGCCGGTCCGTCGCCGAAGATTACCAGCGACCAGTTCCCGCCCTCAATTATCTTCAACGCATCGGCTAGTACCCGATAGCTGGCAAGTTTGTCGCCGTTCCGCATCATGCCGACGGCGAGCAAGATTGGCGTGTCCGGTTGAAGGTTAAAACTGGCGACAAGTGTGGCGCGATGTCGGGCGCGTTTTTCCTCCGCGTCGGCCAACGGCGCCGTGTCCGTGAACGGCTGCAGCCGGTGATAGCACGCGGGATCCGGAAGGATTGGCAGCACACAGGCTGCATCAAGACTGGACAGGCCGATGATGCCGTCGGCTTGGCGCATGGCGGCCTCCGCCGCGCGATAGCTTATATCCCAGGGCCCGCCCGCCTGTTTCGGTGCATGTGAAACCTCCGCCATGAAATAGGGAATGTTCAGCGCTGCCGATACCGATGGCCCGATCCAGTCTGCGGCCTTGTGATAAACGTGATAGGTGAACCAGGCGTCGGGTGGCGAAATGCCCGGCGATTGCCAGTTCTCTACCAGGGCACCAGCGATGGCCCCGCCTTCTACCGCCAGCGCCCGCTGCCGCACTGGATCGCCCGCGCCGTCGCGGCTGACAAATTCCGACGCCAATATTACTTCATGGGAGGCGTCCAGCGCGCGGATCAGATTGCGGGCCATTTCCCGGTCGCCGGACGGAACCGGCGATGTTGGCGATTTCATGGGAGCGTAAAAGGCTATTCGCATGAAAAGCGTCGCGGTTCAGGCGGCGTCGCGGTCGGCGGCGGGGGGCAGACCGAATTTTTCCGCTAGCCGGTCGACCCCGGCAGCAAACGAAAACGTGCCTCGCACTCGTGCCTCGCCTGCGTTGCCCAAGCGTTCCCGCCGTGCCGGGTCGGCAATCAGGGGCGCGATGGCATCTGCCAGGGCTTTCGGATTTTCCGGAGGGACCAGCACGCCGGTGTCGCCGTCGACAATCAGTTCGGGAATAGCCGAAACCGCAGTGGCCACGCAGATCAGCCCCTGACTTTGAGCTTCCATCAGCACGTTGGGCAAACCGTCGCGGTCCCCATCGCCGCCAATACGGCTGGCCAGTACGAACATATCGGCGGAACGGTAGTGCTCCAGCACTTCACCCTGTGGCTGCGCGCCGAGCCATTCAATGCGTTCCGCGATACCAAGCTGTTCCGCCTGGGTTTTTAGGGCATTCCGCAAGTCACCGCCGCCGATATGGGTAAAGCGCCAGTGCAGACCGTCCGGCAGGCCAGCGAGCGCGCGCAGCAGGATGTCGTGGCCTTTCTTTTCCACCGCGCGGCCCACGCAGAGGAGGCGCACCGGATTGCCCGCATCCGATCCATCGCGGGCGCTACGGGCGCGTCCGGGGGATGGAAAACGGGCGCCATCGATGCCGTGATAGACCAGCTCCACCTTTTCGCCGCTACCATCCAGCGCTGTCAGATGATCGCTGGCATAGGCCGAACATGTCACAAGCCAGTCGGTGTCGGCGAGCTTCTCCCGCTTTTCCCAGTCGGGCGTGGTCCAGATGTCCTTCGCATGGGCCGATACCGTCCAGGGCCGGCCGGTCAGCATTGCCGCATAACGTGCAACCGAGGCTGGGGTATGCAGGAAGTGCACATGGATGTGTCCGATATCCGCGGGCAGTTCATGGGCCAGCACCAGCGCCTGTCCGAAGCGCCGGATCCGGTTGGGCGTGCGGTCGCGCCTCAGATCGCGTAGCCATGCCTTGCGTGCCGCGCGATAGCCCGGCAGGTGCCGGACCGCGCGCCAGGCCCGGGAAACCCGGGCCGGTTCCCGATACAGATATTCCGGCAAATATCTGATCGGCGCGGTTATCTCGTCATGGACGGGATGGGTGTGCTTGTCGGTGGGATGGCGCAGCGAGACGATCTCGATATCCAGACCGCGTGCTTCTAGTCCGCGGATTTCCTGTGCGATAAAGGTTTCCGACAGACGCGGATACCCTTTTACGACGATGGCGGTTCTACCCGTCACGATGCGGGGGACCCGGTCAGGCAGAACCGCCGGCGATGGCCGTAATCGGCTGCGATCCCCGGTTGCCCAGCCGCCGCGCCAGCCGGTTCACATTGGGTAGACCGTCCAGAAGCCCCGGCACCACTACATCCGACGGGCGGTTCTGTTGCGGGAGATGGCGCAGCGCGGTGGCCATGTCGCGGGCCAGTCGCACACCGTCGTCCGCCAGCATCCGGACCAGACCCAGCTCCTGCGCGCGGTTGGCTCGGATGAACTGTTCCATGCGGGGTACCGTACGGGGAATGATTAGGGACGGCTTGTCGAAGGTAAGAATTTCACAGAACGTGTTGTAGCCGCCCATGGCGACAATCCCGGCTGCTTCCTGGATCAGCGGTTCGATATTGGCTTCGAAGGTGATCGCTTCCACATCCCGCAGCCGGCTGACGCGGGCGGCGAATTCCGCCTGTATTTCGTTCTGCATGAACGGCCCGAACACCAGCAGCGCCGGATAGGGTGGCCGCGCGTCATATTCGTAGGCCCGGAGCACCCAGTCCATCATCGCTTCGCCGTCGCCGCCGCCGCCGGGCGTGACCAAAAGATAGGGGCGGTCGAATGGCACCGCATGTTCGGTCGCCGGGGCCCCGCGCGCGCCTTCGCGTTCCAGATACCCTGTATAGACCATCTTGCGCCGCACCTCGGGCGGCAGGTTGATTTCCGCCAGCGGATCGCAAATTTGCGGCAGGCCATAGACCCAAATCTCGTCGTAGAGTTTTTCCAGCGCCGGGACCACGTTCTTGCGTTCCCATTCGGTCGCCAGCAGGGACGGTTCGTCCATTACGTCACGCAGCCCCAGTACCAGCGGCGTACCCCGTTGGCGCAGCATTTCTAGCGTTTCCGCCACTTCGCCGCGGAGTCCCAGCGGTTCCTTGTCGACAATGAACAGATCGGGGTCGAAGATCTCGGCGGTATGCCTGACGATCGAGGCGCGCATCGCCACCGTCTGTTCGATATCCAGATCCAGGCTGTGAGACGTGTAATCGCCGTTGCGCAGCTTGATAACGCCGGGCACGCGCACGAAATCTACCCGGCGGCGGAAGTCGAAATTCCCGATTATCGGCGACCCGGACAGGATAATGACTGACATGCTGGGGTTCTGGTCGACCAGCGCATGCGCGATCGCCCGGCAGCGGCGCAGATGGCCCAGGCCAAAGCTGTCGTGGCTGTATATCAGCGCGCGTTGCGGCTGTTTGTCCGTTGTCATGAAGCTTCCCACCAAGTGACCGTGGGCCAGTATATCGCATAGCTTTGCCCTTTTCCCAAAGCGTGAATTTCTGTCGGAATGCAGTCTGCTCCGAATTTTGGCCCCAGTGATCGCCTTCATAATGTCGGTCGCGGTTTAATTTCTATGCTGATCTCGAAACAGTTCGGCTGGAGAATAGACCTAGTCGGATCCTTCCGATAAACTTCAATTTCTGCAACGACAGGATTCTCCGTGGAACCGTCTATCTATCGTTATGTAATACGCTATTCGATGCGCCAGCAGGTGATCCTCACCCTGATGGCGATTGCGTCGTTCCCGTTTCTGTATGCCTTCTATGAACTACCCAAAATGATCGTGAACGGTGCGATCGAGGCGAAAACGGTAAGTTTTCCTACTACCCTTGCCGGGATAGAGGTCGACCAGATTAACTATTTGTGGGTGCTGTGTGCCGCGTTCCTTATATTGGTGATCGTCAACCAGGCCTTTAAATACGTTATCAACCTGTATGCCGGCATCACTGGCGAGCGCATGCTACGCCGTCTGCGGTTTGAGCTTTACGGGCGGATCTTAAGATTTCCATTACCAAAGTTCCGAAAAACATCGTCGTCCGAAATGGTGACCATGATAACTGCGGAGGTCGAGCCGCTCGGTGGATTCGTCGGAGATGCGTTTAAACTACCGGTATTCCAGGGCGGATACCTGATAGTCATACTGTCATTTCTGTTCATGCAGAACTGGTTTATGGCGCTTGCCGCGGTCGCACTTTATCCGCTGCAGGGTTATCTGATACCGAAACTACAAACCCGAGTGAGGTCGTTTAGCAAGGAACGGGTGCGCTTGGTTCGTCAACTTTCCGACCGTATTGGTGAGTCAGCGGCTGGTGTTGTCGAAATCCATTCCAATAATAGCGCCCGTCGAGAACGGGCTGATTTTTCCAGTCGTCTGGGAACTATTTATGATGTTCGTCTCCAGATTTATATCTTGAAATTTATTATTAAGTTCCTTAACAACTCGATCAATCAGCTTGGCCCGTTCTGTTTTTACGCGATCGGTGGTTGGCTTGTAATCCAGGGCGACCTGGAAATAGGCACACTCATGGCGGCGATTGCGGCGCACAAGGACCTGGCGGCACCGTGGAAAGAGCTGCTCAATTTCTATCAACGCCAGGCTGACGCAAAGATTAAGTACGAACAGGTGATGGAGCAGTTCCAACCCGCCGGTATGATGGGTGAAGGCCGCCAGCTTGACGAGCCGGCTGCGGTTCATCCTGTGTCTGGGAAAATCACCGGATCTGGTGTGTCGCTGGGCGATGACAGCGGGGCGGTTTTAGTCGAGGGGGCCTCGTTCGATTTCGATTCGGCCGAGCATGTGGCGATCGTGGGTGCCGGAGGTTCTGGCAAGGATGAAACCACCCAGCTTATTTCAGGGCTTCAGGTGCCGACCGGTGGTGACCTGAGATTAGCAGGGAGCGCGATAGGCGATCTGCCGGAAGCGTTACTAGGTCGTCGCCTCGCCTATGTGGGACCCAGTGCTTATCTGTTTTCCACCTCCGTTCGGGACAACCTACTTTATGGCGTGCAGCATCTGCCATTGATTGAGGCCGAATATTCAGGAGATGCAAAAAAACATTATGACCACTGGCTGTCTGAAGCCAACGCCTCTGGCAATTCGACAGACGATATTAATGGTGACTGGATAGATTATGACGCTGTTGGAGTGTCTGACGATGCTTCGCTGATGGCGCGCATCTTTGACGTGCTAAAACTGGTTCGCCTGGATGAAGATATTTATGCGCTAGGTTTGCGTGGCACCATCGATCCAACAACTCTGTCGGAACTCGCCGAACAATTCCTCAGAGCACGTGCTGAGTTTCATACACGGCTATCTGATCCCGAAATCACTGCGCTGGTCGAGGGCTTCGATGTAGAAAAATACAATCAGAACGCTACGCTGGGCGAAAATTTGATGTTCGGGACCCCCGTAGGGTCTGCTTTTGACATGGACCGGCTGGCAGAAAACGATTACGTGCTTCAGGTGTTGGAGAGGGAAGGCCTGTTTGATGATTTGTTAGATGCCGGAAGGCAAATTGCGTCCACCATGACAGAGCTTTTTGCAGATCTGCCCCCGGGCCATCCCTTCTTCGAACAGTTCAGTTTTATTTCTTCTGACGATCTTCCGGAGTTCCAGACCATCGTGACTAAGTTTGATCGTGACGGACGAGCCTCGTTGGGCCCGGATGAACGCTCGATGCTTCTGTCGCTACCGTTCAAGGTGTCGCCTGCGCGGCATCGTCTCGATGTCATCGATGAAGATCTTCAGCAGCGTATTTTAAAAGCTCGACATGCCTTTGCAGAGAACCTACCCGAAGGCTACCGTGACGCGGTGGAATTCTTCGATCAGGATACGTTCAACGCCGCCGCGACGCTGCAGGACAACGTGCTCTTCGGTAAGTTGGCCTACGGGCAAGCCCAAGCCGCGGAACGGGTGGGCGACATCATGGCCTCCGTGATAGACGATTTAGACCTTCGCGCTGCAGTAATGGAAGTCGGGCTTGGGTTCCATGTCGGGATCGGTGGTGGCCGTCTCTCTGCTCCACAGCGCCAGAAGCTAGGAATCGCGCGTGCTATATTGAAACGCCCTGACGTAATGATCCTGAACGAAGCCACATCCAGCCTCGACGCCGCGGTGCAGACTTCACTGCTTCAGGGGCTGCGCGAGGAAATGAAGGGTCGCGGGCTGGTCTGGGCGGTGCACCGCGCCTCCATGGCCGAGGATTTTGATCGCGTTATGGTGATGAAGTCCGGGCGCGTGGTCGAACAGGGCTCCTTCGACGAATTGGATAAGGACGGCAGTGAGCTGCGCGCCATGGTGGAGGCGGAATGATGCCGCATCTGGGTGCTGCCGCGTCGATGACAAACCCGGGTAAGGGTCCTATGATTTTACGGATACTGGGCGAAAACCCGGTAAGGAGGACAACTTGAGCCTGAATGAAGAGGTCGAGGCCCTGCGCAGTGTGCCGCTTTTCGCCAAGATCGAACCGTCCAAGCTTAAGCTGCTGGCGTTTACCAGTGAACGGCTGACCTTTTCCGCCGGGCAGGAACTTTTCCACCAGGGTGATTCCGGAGATGCCGCCTATATCATTCTGGATGGCCAGGCGGACGTGGTTGTGGACACACCCACCGGAGAACTGGCCGTCGCCCAGGTCGGCAAAAACGATTTAGTCGGCGAAATCGCCATCTTGATCGACGTGCCCCGGACAGCGACCATCCGCGCCGCATCAGAACTGACGACGCTGGCAATCACTAAGGATCTGTTTTTTCGCATGGTCAGCGAGTTTCCTGAAATGGCGGTCGAGATCATGCGAGAACTAGCCCACCGGCTGGAGGCAACCACAGCACAATTACGTGAAGCCAGCAGCGCCTGAGTTTGCATATTCACGGCAACAGATCATTTCAATGAAATGAGCAGACTCGACTCATTTATCCGCCGTGTCTCCGCGCAGCGGGACTGCCTAAATCTGGCGAAAGATCTGATTGCCGACGTACCGGGGCCTGTTCTGGAATTGGGGCTCGGCAACGGGCGCACCTACGATCACCTGTGCGAATTGTTCCCCGACCGGGACATTTACGTCTTCGACCGGCGTATTGCCGCCCACCCGGATTGCATCCCGCCGAATGACCGCATGATCCTCGGCGACATCAGGGAAACGCTGGCGGTGGCGGCCAATCGCATCGGCGCACCTGCTGCGCTGGCCCATTGCGACATCGGCACCGGCGAAAAGGACTCCAATGCGCGGCTGATCGCCACTATCGCGCCCATGTTTGAAGCCCTGATGGCCACCGGCGGCATCGTCATCAGCGATCAGGAATATTCCGTCGATAGCTGGGTTGCCCAGCCCCTGCCCCACGGCGTCCGGCCTGGGCGGTATTTCATCAACCAGGTGGGCTGACCCGCAGGAAACATCGTGTCCAGCGAAGCCGGTTTTTTCTGGATAAGAGTCATTTATCCTTGGAATTCCGCCGGTCCGGCCGCGACCAGGGTCATATCCCTAAGCGTGCTGATGGATCAGCAGCACTTTCAGGCCGTTTGACTCGGGCTCAATTCAGCCTAGCTCCACCTTCCGCAACCGCAGCGAGTTTCCAACGACGCTGACGGATGACAGGCTCATCGCTGCGGCGGCCAGAATGGGCGACAGCAGGATTCCAAAAACCGGAAACAGCACGCCCGCGGCGATGGGCACGCCGGCGCCGTTGTAGACAAAGGCGAAGAACAGGTTTTGGCGGATGTTTCGCATGGTCGCCTCGGCCAGTAGGCGGGCGCGGACGATGGCGGTGAGATCTCCTTTTACCAGGATGATTCCCGCACTTTCTAAGGCTATATCGGTGCCGGTGCCCATGGCGATCCCAACGTCCGATCCGGTTAGCGCTGGAGAGTCGTTGATGCCGTCGCCTGCCATGGCGACCGTGGCGCCTGCCTTTTTCAACTCTTCTACCAGCGCGGCCTTGTCTGCGGGTAACAGCCCGGCGCGAACATCATCGATTCCCAGCTTTCGAGCAACCGCTTGAGCGGTGGCGGCGTTGTCGCCGGTAGCCATTACGATGCGGATGCCGACGGCGCGGAGGCGCTCCAGCGCCGATATGGCGCTGTTTCTAACGGGATCGACAAGGCAAAGCGTTGCGGCTAGCTTTCCCTCGACCGAGAGGAAAATGGCGGTTTCTCCCGTCTGTCGCGCAGTTTCCGCTGCCGCATCGGCAGCGGCGGCATCAATGCCCTCTGCTTCTATCATCGCGAGATTGCCCAGCGCCACGCGTTTGCCGTCCACACTACCGGTGACGCCTTTGCCGGTGTGGGACGCGAAATCCGACGCGTCAGGGACAGTAAGGTTTTGGTCTTCGGCGGCGGTTACGATGGCGGCGGCAAGCGGGTGTTCCGATCCGCGTTCCACCGCGGCAGCGAGCTGTAAAGCCGTTTCCTTCTCAACGGTGCCGGTAAGTTCGATGCTACCCAGCGCCGGTTTTCCTTCGGTCAGCGTACCGGTCTTGTCGACGATCAACGTGTCGACGGAGGCGAGACGTTCCAGGGATACTGCGTCGCGGATCAGCACGCCTGCTTGTGCCCCGCGTCCCGTCGCGGTCATGATCGACATCGGCGTGGCGAGGCCGAGCGCGCACGGGCAGGCCACGATCAGCACCGACACGGCGACCACCACGGCATGGGTCAGTGCCGGGTCTGGCCCCCAGACCGACCATGCGATGAAAGCGACGATGGCGACTGCGACGACTGCGGGGACGAATATACCGGCCACCTTATCAGCAACTTTCTGCACCGGGGCGCGGCTACGCTGGGCGGCGGCGACCATCTCGATAATGCCCGACAGCAACGTGTCGGAGCCCACGCGTTGCGCTTCCATCATCAGGGTGCCAGTGACGTTGACCGTGGCGCCGGTCAGCGCATCGCCCGGTGCTTTTTCGGTCGGCATTGGCTCGCCGGTAATCATCGATTCGTCGACTGCGGAGGCGCCGTCGATCACCTTGCCGTCCACCGGTATTTTCTCACCGGGCCGGATACGAAGCCGGTCGCCGGGTTTAACCCCTTCCAGTGCGATTTCCGTTTCTGAACCGTCCGGGTTCAGGCGTCGAGCGGTTTTGGCGGTAAGATCCAGCAACGCGCGCAGCGCCGCCCCGGTGCGTTCGCGGGCGCGCAGTTCCAGTATCTGTCCCAGCAACACCAGGTCGACGATGATGGCAGCGGCTTCGAAATAGAGGCCGACGGTGCCGTCCGGTTGCCTGAAACCACCCGGGAAAATGCCGGGTGCGATGACGGCGAGGATGCTGAAAAGGAACGCTGCCGAGACCCCCAACGCGATCAGGGTGAACATGTTCAGATACCCGGTCTGGAGGGACCGCGCGCCCCGTTCCAGAAAGGGAAGGCCGCACCACAGAACCACTGGCAGGGAAAGTATCAGTTCCGCCCAGCCCGCCGCGCTGCTATCCAGCCAGTTTTTTACCGGCAGTCCTGCCATTGGCCCCATGGACAGGACCAGCAGCGGCGCGGTTAGCGCCGCGCCCACGGTAAAGCGCCGAGTGAAATCGACCAACTCGGGGTCGGCGCCAGCATCCGCCGGCGGCAGGCCCATGGGTTCCAGCGCCATGCCGCAGATAGGGCAGGAATCCGGCCCGTCCGTCACGATCTCCGGGTGCATGGGGCAGGTAAATTTTGTGCCCGCGGGTGCATTTGCAGCGACCTCTAGATGTACGCCGGAAAGGAAGCTTTCTGGGTCGGCGGAGAATCGGTCGCAGCAGTGCTGGCCGCAGAAATGATAGGTTTTAGCGTCGTGAACGTGACGCGGCTTGCCTATCGTCGTATCGACTGTCATACCGCAGACGGGATCGATAGCCGTGTCGGTGGTGATGGGTTCAGGGTTTGCGGTCAAGGGCGATATCCGGAAGCGGTATCAGTGATTTAACGCCGCAAAGGGGTTGCGGCAAGCGCCAGTTACGGATCGATATCCGCCCAGACCGGCGCGTGATCGGAAGGTTTTTCCCAGCCGCGCGCCTCCCGGAAAATCCCGGCATCGGTGACGTTCCCGGCCAGCGCCGGGCTGACCCAGATGTGATCCAGCCGCCGCCCGCGGTCACTACCAGGCCAAGTGCGGTTGCGGTAACTCCACCAAGAATAGACTTTCTCGTCTTCCGGGATAGCGCTGCGGACTGCGTCGACCCAACCATGGGCGGCCCGCCATCCCGCCAGCCCATCAACTTCCACCGAGGTGTGGCTGACGACCTTCAGCAACTGTTTGTGCGACCACACGTCGTTTTCATGCGGTGCAATATTTAGATCGCCAACCAGAATGCGCTTACCCTTTGGCGTCAGACCCTTTGACCAGGCTATCGCTTCCTTCAGGAAATCCAGTTTGTGGGCGAATTTCTCGTTAATCTTGGGGTCCGGTTCGTCGCCGCCGGCGGGGACATAGAAATTATGCAGTTCCGTACCGCCGCCGATATTGGCGGCCACATGGCGGCAGTCTTCCTTGCCACACCAATCCCGGGTGCCGCCGTCGGAAAGCGGCGTGCGTGACAGAATGGCGACGCCGTTATAGCCCTTCATTCCGCGCAGATGCTGATACGGAAACCCGGCTTGTGCGATGGCATCGGCCGGAAAATCGGCATCCTGCGCCTTGGTTTCCTGCAGGCATATAAAATCCGGTTTCAGCGCATCCGCAATTTTTTTAAGGGCCTCGATACGCAGGCGGACCGAATTGATGTTCCAGGAAACGACACGCATGGGGGAAAATCTATTCGGCGGCTATTCGGTTGCCGGTGCGTTCCGCGGCCCGCTCCAAGCAGGCGGTTCCGAAGGCCTTCCACAGGGCGTCCGACAGCACGTTGTTTTCGAAACGCCATTCTGCGTGCCACTGTACGCCAATGCAGAACGCCTTTGAGGACGTATGGCGAATGCCTTCGATCACGCCGTCGGTCGACACGCATTCGACCTCGAATCCGGGTGCGACCTCTTCGACCGCCTGAGCGTGGAGCGAATTCACCATCACTTCACGCTGACCGCACAGCCGATGGAATTCGCCATTTTCCAGCGTGACGACGATGTGGCGTTCGCTGAACTTGTGTTCGATGTCGCCTTCGCGCGGCATGCGGTGATCGTTGAAGCCATCCACCTGATGCACCCGGTAATGTAGGGTACCACCCATGGCGACATTGATTTCCTGAATGCCACGGCACGATCCGAAAACCGGCACGCCCTGTGTCACGCATTCGCGGATCAGGGGCAGTACCGTGTTGTCGCGGGGCGGATCGCGCACCTCGTCGTCCGGAAACGGCGGGCCGTCGTAATGGTGTGGTTCGACGTTTGCGCGTCCGCCGGTGAGCATCAGCCCGTCAAGCCGGCTCGCCAGATCGGCGAAATCGTAATCGTCGGCCAGCGCCGGAATCACCATCGGCACGGCGCTCGCCCCGTCGGATACACCGCGGATATAGCGTTCGCCGACGCCATGCTGGGCCAGTGAATGGGCGGGCAAAAAAATCTGGCTAGCCGGGATGCCGACCAGGGGTTTCGTGGAACTATCAGCCATGGAGAATGGCTATCACACTGCCGTAGCTGCGGCAATGAGGGGGGAAGAGGGCCCGCGCCGTTGATAAAAAAATCAAGGCTGTTCGTGGTCGAACTTGGTTTCGTCGAACACGAACACGTCGCCCGGAATGGAGACATTGAATGCTGGTGCGACCAGCGTCACCGACGTCGAAATACCTTGGGCGTCCGTCACCGTCCATTTGCGTAGGCCTAACGGCTGGTCGGCGAAGGTGAGAACGAATTTGCCGGATTCGGGTTCACCGGTCTGAAACAGCTCCACTGAAATCAGCTGAGGCTGGCGGATAACCCGCCGCACGATGAACTCGTCCCTGAAGGCAATTTTGTCGCGCACCAGAAAACTGGCGGCGGTGGTCTTGATCGGCACATGCCACACGGCTTCCAGCTCGGTATCCACGTGGGCCAGCCAGAATCCGTTGGCGTAGACCTGGATATTGGGTGGGTTGGTATATTGCAACCGCAGCCGATTGGGCCGTTCGATATAGATCACTCCCTCCGCAAAGTTGCCGCCGGATGAAAGCTGTACGAATTGGCTGCGCAAGGTGTCCAGCGCGTTCAGATAGGCTTCGATGCGGGCGATGTCGGCCTTGTCCTGTTCGCTCAGGCGATAGACCGGCTGGGCTGGCACGGCGGGAATTGCTAGGGACAGCGGCAGCAAAACAAACAGGGCGCGCAGATAGAGTTTCATCGTCTCTATATATGGCCGGAAGATGGCGATTGTAAGGCGCGATCAATTTACCGTTCGGCCACCCTGGCGAAAGCCGGGATCCGGGCCGCACGATCAAAGTAGGAGATTCTGACTTTCGCCAGAATGACAACATAAAAGAAAGCTAACTTTCCCGGTTGTCAATATCCCGGGCCATCACTTCGCGCTTGCCGGCATGATTTGCCTTGCTGATAACGCCCTCGGCTTCCATGCGCTCGATGATGCGCGCCGCGCGGTTATAGCCGATCTGTAGATGGCGTTGGACGAAGCTCGTCGACGCCTTGCGTTCGCGGCAGACCACGTCAATCGCTCGGTCGTACATTTCGTCGTCGCCGCCGCTGCTGCTGCCGCCGGCCGCGCCGTCATCGCCTGACGGGATGAACGGGCTTTCGTGTTCGCCTTCTGTGACCTCGTCGATATAGTCGGGCTTTGCCTGGTTGCGCAGGAAGGTCACCACCCGTTCCACCGCCTCGTCGGACACGAACGGGCCGTGGACACGGCCGATGCGCCCGCCGCCTGCCATGTACAGCATGTCGCCTTGGCCCAGAAGTTGTTCGGCGCCGCCTTCTCCCAGGATAGTGCGGCTGTCGATCTTCGATGTCACCTGGAACGAAACCCGGGTCGGGAAGTTCGCCTTGATGGTTCCCGTGATCACATCCACCGAGGGGCGCTGGGTCGCCATGATGAGGTGGATACCGGCGGCACGGGCCATCTGTGCCAGCCGCTGTACCGCGGCCTCGACCTCCTTGCCCGCCACCAGCATCAGGTCCGCCATTTCGTCGACGATGACTACGATATAGGGTAGCAGGTTCATGTCGTATTGCTGATCTTCGTAGATAGGCTCACCGCTTTCTGGGTCGAAGCCAGTCTGTACGGTACGGGTCAGGGTTTCGCCTTTCTTCACCGCGTCGGCGATGCGCTGGTTGTAGCCGTTGATGTTGCGGACCCCCAGATTCGACATCGCGCGGTAGCGATCTTCCATTTCGCGCACCGCCCACCGCAGCGCCACCACCGCCTTGGACGGATCTGTCACCACCGGCGACAGCAGGTGCGGAATGTCGTCATAGACCGACAGCTCTAGCATCTTCGGATCTATCATGATGAATTTGCATTCATCGGGCGTCAGCCGGTAGAGCAGCGACATGATCATGGTGTTTACGGCGACTGATTTACCCGAGCCCGTGGTTCCAGCGATGAGTAGATGCGGCATCCGGGCCAGATCAACCATGGTCGGCGCGCCGCCGATATCTTTGCCGAGGACCAGCGTCAGCGCGCCCACGTGCTTTTCGTAATCCTTGGACTGCACCAGTTCGCGCAGTGCCACCAGTTCGCGGTCGGCATTAGGTAGCTCGATCCCGATCACGTTCTTGCCCGGCACCACGGCGACCCGCACGGATACCGCGCTCATCGACCGGGCGATGTCGTCGGCAAGGCCGATCACACGGGACGATTTTGTGCCTGGCGCGGGCTCGAGCTCATACAGCGTGACTACCGGGCCAGGGCGCACTTTCACGATGCGGCCGCGGACGCCGAAATCTTCTAGTACCGATTCCAGCAGTCGGGCGTTTTCGGCGAGCGCCTCTTCGTCCTGCTTGTCCTGGCCGGAATCTTCCGGCGGCTCGTCCAGCGCATCCAACGGCGGCAGGCTGTATTCCCCGTTGCCGAGATCGAAGCTCTGCTGATCGACTTCCGCCGCGCGCTTACCGGCCTTCGGCTTCTTGCGCCGATCGGCGACGATCTTTTTCTTCGGCGCTTTCGCTTCCGGTTGTTTGTAATTTGAATCCGCCGCCGGATCGTCGCTGGATTTGCCAAGCGTTGGTTCGCGTCTTCCGTCCCCGTAATCGCTTAGATCTGCGTCGTCGGGGCCTGTCTCTGATTTGCCAAACGACGGCAGGTGCGCGCGCCACAGGATGAACCAGGCTTGTTCGCCGATCCGCTGCGCCATGCGCCCGGACCACGCACCGCCAGTCATGCCTGCCCGCGCGACGCTGCTGCCGACTTGGATAAGGTTCTGTGCGTTGGTCATCCATTCTTCGAGGGAAAGGCCGAACGCCACGGCCAACATGCCTAGTGCAAGGACGCCCATGCTCACTCCGACGGCCCAGGCAGGGGCGCCGATGGCGGCGGCTAGACCCGACAGATCGGCCAGCAGAACGCCGCCGGTAATGCCGCCGGCCCCCGCGCTGGCTGGCCAGTTCGCCGAACCTCCGATAGCGGCCAGCGCCACCGTCCAAAGCAATAGGGTTATGGGCAGCGCCGTCAGTCGAAGCCAAATACGGCCCATCGGGCGATGGCGGCCGACCCGCCAGCCCCAGACCATTAGGATGATTCCAGGCAGAATGGCGCTTCCGCCGATGCTTTGCGCCAGCGCGTCCGATATCCATGCGCCTGTGGCGCCCAGCGGGTTCACCGGGTCACGAGAGACCGCGTGGTTCATTGACGGATCCGATGAATCGTAGCCGATCACCGCGATCGAGAACGCCAGCCCCGCCACGAACAGGATCATCCCCGCCAGTTCGGCGGCCCGGCGTTTCAGAAAGGCGGCGGCCTCCTGAGACAGGAAAGCGGTGCGTCCGGCGTTTCGGGTTCGGCTCGACATGATCGGTCTCCGTCAGCAAAGTACATTGGCGAGGCGGGTCAGCGCCTCTGCGGTGGTATTCTTGTCGTGCACCAGCGCGATTCGGATGTATCCCGCACCGGGGTGATGGCCGTTTGCTTCGCGGGCTAGGTATTCGCCGGGAATGACGCGCACGCCCGCCTCTCCCCAAAGGCGTTTGGCCGCGGCCTCGCCGTCGCCTACATCCAGCCACAGATAAAATCCGCCTTCCGGCGTGTAATAGCCCAGGCGGCCGCCTAGGATGTCTTCGGCGATCACGTATTTTTCGGCGTAGGCCGCCCGGTTCGCGATCACATGGTCTTCATCGGAAAGCAGCGCCGTGGCGGCGGCCAGCAATGGCAATGGCGGTGGCGCGCCGCCGTAATCCCGCAGACGCGCGAACTGCTGGATCAGGTCTGGCGCGCCGGCGGCGAAACCGAATCTCAGGCCGGGTGCGCTGGACCGTTTCGACAGGGAATTCATGACCGCGACGTTTTCCATCGATCCGCCTAGCGCCGCACAGGCCTCCACCGCGCCGGCCGGCGGATCGCCGTAATACAGCTCGCTGTAGCATTCGTCCGATACCAGCAGGAAATCGTGTGCGCGGGCCAGTTCCACCAACGTCTTCAGTGTGTCCAGAGAGGCAATCGCCCCCTGCGGGTTCGCGGGCGAGCAGTAATAAGCCAGCGCCGCCCGCGCGAGCGTCTCTTCCGGCAGGCCCGCGAAATCGGGCAGGAAGCCGTATTCTTTGTCCGCGGGCACCAGCACCGGTTCGGCGCCCGCCATCACGGCGGCGCCCAGATACACCTGGTAAAACGGGTTGGGCATCAGTACGACCGGCTTCTGGCCGTTCTTTTCTTCCGATATGGCGGCCAGTGCAATCATGAACAGGGCTTCGCGCGTGCCCGATACCGGTACCACCATGGTTTCGGGGTCGATCATGCCGTCGGGCAGGGCATAGCGCCGGGTCAGCCAGGTGGCGATGGCGCCGCGGGCGGCTTCCGTGCCCTTTATCAGAGGATATTTGGACCATCCGGCAGCTTCCGCTGCGATGGTTTCGGCCAGAAACGCGGGCGGCGCATGCTGCGGTTCGCCGACTGACAGTGCAATCGGATCGAGGCCCGCAGGTGGGTCGACGTAGAGCAGCAAAGCCCTCAGCCGGTCGAACGAATAATCGCCCAGGGCATCTAGGCGTGCGTTCAGTGGCATGGCGGTTTCCCCGAATTGGCCGGTGTCATGTTCTCCGAAATTCCCCCCAACGAGAACAAATCATAAAAACGCTGCTGCCGGAAGAAGTCAGGTATTTCCAGCTGATCGTTCAGATTCTACATCATCATGGACACCTAAGATACTGGTCTACAACGGGTAGCGTGATTCGGTTAGTTCCGGGTCCGAAACGAACATTTCGCGAACAAACAAGGCGTTGATGGAAAAAGATCTAGGCTTTTGCCGGGGTGACGGCCTTAATTTCCTCCGTCATTCTGGCGTGTGCCGGTATCTTTCCCGTTAAGTGGAAATTGCCTTCCAACTTCGAGGCGGACTATACCCAGATCGACGGGTTGATCGGATGAGATATCCTGCCAAAGGGCATTTTTACCGTCGACGGACTCAAAAGTTAGTTCGAACTGACGTTGGAATAACCTTGTAACAAACCACCGCCGCTCTTTTTTGCATTAATTCACCGGGGACCAGACTGATGGCAGTGCGTCCGGTCCCCGGCGCGGCTCCGCTCCGGCGTGGCGCACCGTAGCAGAACACTCTTTGATTGCATCCGTTCCAGCCCGCTCGCCCTCCCGGCTACCTACGGGATGATCCCTATGAGTGGCAG
>MDTA01148795.1_pt1 | contig 37065 bp, 23 predicted proteins | sample 811151 | NCBI WGS metagenome assembly MDTA01 (sample SAMN05326648, study PRJNA326480) | marine metagenome | isolation source: seawater | place: Indian Ocean: South | collected 2010
AGATGCCTCCCAAAAATACGCCACAGAAGCCAACTGTCAAGACCATCAGCGGTGGCAACGAGTCACTTTTGGATGTTGTCAACAAGATGCCGCCCAAACACACACCCTTCTGTAACAATTATGAGTCTAACTATTCCAAAAGTGTGCAAGGCAGTAAGGATATATGGCAATCTACCACGAATCAAAAGCTTTGCAGTACGACCAGGGACAAACTCACACAGCGCGACAACACGAAGACAGTGAATAGCCCCACGAGCGTTGATGGTAAATCTGACTATGATAAATATGAATCATACGTAAAGGTATTTGATAACGATATGCATAGTGACGATTCATACATGACAGCGACTTTGATCAAAATACCACCACTTTCGACTTCTTTGAACTTGCAGAGAAGCCAGGGAGGACGCGACATAGTGTACTCCTGGATAAAATGCGCGCATTTTGACTCACTTGTGCTTCACCCGTACCACTTTCAAGTCGCAAGCAATGAGTTTGATGGCTGCACCTCGGTTCTCAAGGATCTCGTGCACAACAAGGGCCGGAACTACGACATATTCTGCATGCCAGTCGATGCGTCGTGCTATGTCGTCGACGCTGGTTTTACAATGCACATCCATGTGCCTGCTATGTAGTCCTTCAGAGTGCCTTATCTATCTCTTTCGCCCTAGTTCATTTCACAGCAACGGGTCGATGTCATCGAGAACATCTTCTTGTTCCCACCCAGTGTTTGCGCCTCTGTATGTGTCTTCCTCTTCATCCGAATTCACATAAAGTAGGAAAAATATTGCAATAAAAACCAAAAAGGTCCAGACAACCATGTGTCCCTCCTCATCGGATTCCATAATTCCTCTGCACAGCAATCTATTTATGTATATATGAATCGCTATTCTGTTTGCCGTTGCAACGGCGGGCTCCTCTTCTGCATCAAAGAGAAATGTTGCACATTTCAGTGCTCTCGTTGATGCTGCTCTGTGTCCTGTCGTTTGCGTCGCACATTACCATTGCCCTGTTTGTTTTGTACGCTATCATCTCCTCTGGGATGTCGACGAAAAATTGGACTCCGACTATTTTTTTCCTCTTTGTTGCCGGTCTTTCTGTTGTGCTGCACATGCATGAGCTCTATTCGCACGGGCCGGTCATGCTGTACACTGAAAAAGACAGCGCCAGAAGTTCCTGCGTCGCACAACAAATTTCAACGACAGAGAGATTCGTGTTTGGAGAGTCAAACTGTCAGTCGGTGGACTACGCAGCAAGTAAAATCAATCAACAAACACTTCTGCGGAAAGAAAACGACCAAAAGAGTGGGCGGTTGTATCGTTTCATCGACACGGCAAACGTGCTGGCTTCCTGCGACGAAGGCGGGTTTGAATGCTTTGATTTTTCGATTTACACAGGCGATGGAATCAAAACAAAGCCCCCATTCTCGGCCATTCAAGAAATCAAAGTGCGCGGAAGTTCTGAGGTTTATGCAGTTCCCTTTCCGCACACCCCCATTCTCACCACCAGCAACGACGGGAGAAAACACACCCTGCCTGGTGGATTCAACCTGTCCCACGCGGAAAAGTGCATCGTAAATCAGCGTGGCATTGTTTCTCTGAGACCTTCGACGCAGGGTACGGATTTTTACATGTGGATGGTTGGATCATTCCTGACAGTTCCGGTGTCCGCAAACGACGAAGTCTCTATGAGCGTCACCTTGTCGAGAACATGCCAGAATGACAACGAATGCAGAAACTTGTTTACTCCGTCTCACTTGATCCTGTCCCTGTCGAATGCAGCAAGAATGTCTACATTCACTTTAGTCTCCCAACTTTTAGCGTGTAGACATGACGAAGTTACTGACTGCGAGGAAAACGCAGTGGCTGCCATTTTATCTTTCATCGGGAACCTGTCCGCGATTGTGTTGATGATCATCGGAGTGTCTCGTTTCAAAGGGCATGCGCGCCCAGCGTCCATTTCTTCTGCAGTTACACTTGCTTTTTACCTGGGCAGTTTGAACATAATCACCCCTGTTAGAGAGTTTGGGAGGGCTCGTTTTCAGTTTTTCCTCAATTGTCTCATGCTCGCCTTGCAAGTAATTCAAGGCTGCTTGGCTTTTTACATTCTCGTACAATTCAACTTTGGCAGTAACAGAGACTATATGCTGCGAAAGATTGACTTTGTGGAAAACTTGTACCTGCTTTTTCCGTTTCTGCTCTTTGATGGCAATGTGTTTCTCACAAACACCATCATCGTCTGTATTTGTTCGTGGGCTAGCCTCATAAAAGAAGCAGCACAATACGTGTTTTGAGTTTATTCAAACGCAAACGGAAAGAAGAAAAGCATGCATATAATATGTAATAAAAACGTTTTTCAGTGGCGCGAGTCGTTGTTGAAGGGACAGATCAACTCATGATGACAAACGAGGTCGTACGAAGCACTCTTGAAGTTTTTGCAGAAAGAGCAATTGTGAATGATCTGCGTCCGGTCTTTTCCAAACACCTTTTGCTTCTTACTGTCACGAGTGTGTTCAAGTGGCAAATGTTTGGCGCCCGAAACCTTCAAGGACGTACTGGGTGTTTTGTCCGAATCGAGCATCGATTCTATCGACAGTTCTTTGTCCGCAACTTGTGGCAGATAATTGAGTTCCGACTCATCACTTCCATGATTACTGAGCCCTTGGGCCAGAATTGCCGCAGTCAGTCGCTCAGTGTGCTGACTGGAATGAAAATCGGCAAACATGCTACCGACATAAGTCAGAATGTGCAGAAAAGGCGGAACCTGCCAATATGCTACCACAGCCGAGCTGGAACTGGGCTTGCCCGTGGAATAAGCAGTGGTAAAGTCACCCCCTTTCATGCGAGTAATGCATAGATCGTCTCCTTTGACAGCCGATTTCCCATCAACACCAGAGCTGCTCAACTTCAAGATCAACTCATAGAAATCCTGCAAAAAGTTTCCAAGAGTAGTCCGGTTAATGGGACCACAGTGCAAACCCTGCGTGTTTTGAACAATGTCGTCGATTTGCAGAGACAATCCCACCTTGTTAGCATTTTTGCAGTAATGACGCGGATTGTTGCAGGCAGACAGTTGACCGACATTGCCGCCGCAGCAAGGATCGGGAGATAAGATGCAAAGCCACGGGCAAAAGCGTTGCATTGTGTTGCACCTCCTGTGCACGGAACACCCGATCAGAATCTTCTGCAAGCGCAGGATGCAGGCCTGGCGATGATCAATCGAAAACACCAACGATGATTGCGGAAGGTGCTGGCGACTCTGGTCTAAAACCCCCTTGGCAGCTTTCTGCTCGGCCATGCTCTTGTACTGAATCCACACGGCTGCCGGCATGTCGAGATCCACAACGCCAGGCGAAGTTTTCTCTGGTAACGAGGTCGTGACGAAAACGCCGCCGGGCGAGGGCTTGATCTTATTCAAGCTACATACAAACTCGATCACGCGGCGGCATTCCCTCAAAGTCACGTTGCAGACCAAGTTGACATGATTGAACTCGTGCGTTGAAGACTTCAAATTCTTGTTCTTGGGGTAGCAAAACCATTCTGGGAGGCTGCAACGGAACGTGGCTTCGAGGCTGAGCGATGATGGATTGTGTGGAACGAGTCCGACGGAACAAGGGCCAATGTCTTCTTTCAAAAGCTGGTCCTTGATTAGGTCCGAACGCATCTTGGCCATGGTCTGCTTGAAATCCTCGACGAGGCGAAATGTCGAAAAAGTTCCAAGCTGGGACTGCTTCACCGAGACGTCCACGTTGATGCTTCCACTTCCATGCTGCGAATTCAAAGGCGCAACACGCTGCATGTTGCCAACAACGACGTCATAGTCCGTGATCGACTTCACTTTACCAATCTTCTTGGCGTCAATAATGGCGCCCCTGAAAGCCTTGACCAACGCCGATGTCATATCGTTGGCTTCCCGGTGTTGCGACCACTGATCGAGACGAATTGTCTTGCCAGTCCACACCGAATCGACCATCTCGCCCCTGTTGCTGAATTCTGTACAAATGTTATTTGAAAAGTTTTTCATGCCTCAAAACAAACAGGTATTGACTCAGGCTCACCAACAACCTCAATTTCTTTGCCACACAAAACGGCTTTGTGCTTGTAATCCCCTGGACACTCGGATGGAAAGACAAACAGCGACTTGCTGTCTTCACAGTCCAAGCACAGTGAATTTCGAAAGCCCGGTGCGCACACACTTTTTCTCACCGTGTACTGCTCGTCCACCGACTCCGTTCGGCGCACAAGCCAGAGCAGTGCATCCTCCCAAAGCTGCTGATCAGTGCAGGCTGGGTTGGCGCACTTCAATTCTGAAACTTTCCTGCTTAACGCGGCAAACGTATTGATCAAGTGACCAAACCTTTCAAAGTAAAGGTCTTGCTCCTCCACCTTGTTCACGAAGGGCATGATGCTGCTGTCGTAGGATGCAAGTGGCAAGAAATGAAAAGTTACTGAAGCCAACTGCGCGGAACAGCGAACGCAACGTACAGGCAGAACAAAATCCCAACAATGCACAGGCGGAACAGGAGTACAGGAAGAACTGCAGCCGCAACGTACAGGCAAAACAGAACCCAACTGCGCGCAGGCGGCACAGGAGTACAAGCTCATCTGCATCCGCAGCGTACATGCAAAACAGAACCAAACCGCGCGCAGGCGGCACAGGACGGGCTCATCTGCATCCGCAACGTACATGCAAAACAGAACCAAACCGCGCACAGGCGGCACGCCACAGGACTGCGGCCGCGAAGTACACACACAGACAGCAACGCGTGCAATCGAGTGGGCGACGACCCGACTGTGCGTCGAACGCGCCCGCCTCGCAGACAGATTCCGCGTTTGTCTTGATTTGAGCTGTACCTCCTGTGGCGAAGAGACACATTTTTTTACGCCACGTGTAGTATTTTTTTATGTGCGAAAATTTAAGATGATTTGATTGCGCGCCAATCCGGACGGGACAGGCAATCTCTTTCCTCTTCCTGTCGACGGGCAGAGGATACGACAGCAGCGTCGCGGCGGTGGTAAGCATCCGGGCGCCCCGTCTTGCGGGCAAGAGTGTTCCGCGGGCAAAGGCTTGCGTTATGGCTGCTGTATGTTCTTTGCATTGTGCATGCTTCTGCGCGATCTGCTCCCATGTCGTGCACACTGCACGCGCGCGTTTTTGAACGCGTTCACTGCACGCGCTCGCAGATGCCGTTCATCGACATGGAAGAAGGCGGCGTTCTACACGAAATCGAAGACGACGTCAAGATTTTTCAGGATCGCATTGGCGCTGTCGTTCGTAACACGAAACAGATGCGACTCATGATCGACCGCCACGAACAGGCGGGCAGGGCTGCACAGGGCATGTTGAAAGACGCGGAGACACTATTTCACGAGTATCAGACGCAAGCTACCGCTGTCATTTCAGAACTGCAATTGAAGTTGAAGCACTCTTTGGCGAAGCAGTCTGCGCTGGAGACCGAAAACCTGGCGCTCAAACATTCTCTGAAGAAGAAACGATGTCTCGATGAGGATGAGGGCTTGATGCATCAGGATGACGACTTTATGCAGCTGCGCATCCCACAGGAAAACATCAACTCGAACATGAACAGAATCAATGGCGAGGATGTGTTCAAGGATGCTGAGAAGGCCATGAATGATGCAACTACAAATTTGCCGGACGTGAATGGTGCAGCTACAAATTTGGCGGACATGGATTCGTTGGACGTCGATAGCATATTTGCTGCATTCAGTTAGATTGCAGTAGTGTATTTTAGTATCAAAGAGTACCCATACTCACAGCATTGTATTTGAGCGCGGTTCTCTGCGAACCAGCAGTTATGATTGCCAGAGAATTGTTCTGATCAATCCGAACAAGCCGAACGTGAAGTTTCTCTATCAAACAGTGTATTTTATTATATATGTAACGCTGGATTCCAATAAAATGCAGCCCAGCGAAGACATGAATGATGGGGTTCCCGATCCCGAAAGAATGGCGCGACAGAGGACATTGGTTGTCGTGTCGCCATCGACAAGCATCCCTTTCTTTCTGGGCGGCAGGTCTGCAGACGTCACTGTTCCGTCGCAGCATCGGAATAGCCTTCTGGGTCCATTACAGGGACTCGCAGGCTTTCAAACCCCCCCACAGAATAGAGCATTCCTGAACTGGGTGGAACGGGAACAAGTCGTTTTTGACCCCCATCACCTTGACTTTGTGCTGAGGGCCAATAACATGCTGCCGAGGCGTAATGCGCAGGATCAAGACGACTCGTCCAATCGGATGAGCTACAGAGAAGAGATCACGGAGAAAACAGATTATGCAGATGCCGACGAAGCCTGGTGGAATGAGATTCTCGTGAAGGTTGAAGCTCTAACAATACCGACTGCGTTTATTTGCCCGATCACACTGGACTTGATGAAAAATCCCTTTTGCGCAATGGATGGCCACACTTACGAGCGAAGCGCCATCACAAAATGGCTGGCATCTTGTGATACGTACAAGAGCCCCAAGACAAACATTGAAATGGGTAAGACCTATGCCAGACCAGATTTTTGAAACGTGCTTTGCAACGGGTTGACGATGATTGTTTGTGGCAGGAAACACGATTGTGCCCAACACTACACTGCAGCTGATGATACGCGAGTGGCTGAACGAAAATGGAATAGACTGTGAAAAGCCGAATGAAAACACTTGATCCAGTGGTGCAAATGAGGGGATTTGAAAACTGCCATTCATTTCAACAATAAATTTTCGGTCATGTATATAAGCAGGGCGCATTTTAACCTCGCACGTTCTCGGCTTGCGGAGACATCGATGCTTTGATCTTTTCCATCCGCAACTGCTGCTCTCTAACAGTCTTTTGAATCGAATTTGCATGCTCGTCTTTGAACTCCTTCAGCACATTTTCTAATTCCGTTGTCCTTGTTTCCTGTAGAACGAGAATTAGTACGAGGCATCGCATGTGGTAACTGGGCTTATCTCTTCACTGCATGTACGCACCGATTGATGACTGTCCGACCCGCCTTCAACTTGCTCTAGAGCACTTATGGTTGTATCGGCCTGTGACCAGTGTCAGTATCATCACGCATATGCACCCAATGCAGAAGAAACTCACCGAGATATTTAGTTTTTGCACCGTCTGTACGTTGTCAAACAGGAGCTGGTGTTCAAGCTTGTCCGTATCCTCTTTTGCTATCTTCTCCATTTCGGCAATGTCGATCTTTTCTATGCCCGTTGAGATGCTTCTGAGAATCTGACGCTTGTGTATACAGAGATATATTCTCGTAACCTGACATACACACCCTCTTGTTTCAGGACAAACGCACGCAGAATGGCTCAATCCGGGCAAAAATCTCACCGTTTGCTGCATGGAATCAATCTTGCACAAAATGCTATTCAGGTCCTGCACTTGACTGCGTTTGAAAATGATTTCCTGCGCAAGCTACACAACCCGAACACGCCTGTTAATGTTACATTCGATTGGACCAATTGCGAGATCACTCGCACACCTGCGCAGAAGAATCATACATCCGTCCGGCGAGGGAGACCCTCGAGGATGCAGCTTGCGACCTCGACATCGACTTTCGCAGCCGACCTTCAATCAGGGAGAGTTCGCGATTTACCCGCCCCGCCTTTTGTGTGATCGCACGGCGATGCCGTTCTAACGTCCTTATCATTGTCTTCAGTCGCCCCGCCTTGGTCTCTTTCTGAACAGTAATGGCATTTCCCATCAACGCATGCAAGCAATGCGGCTTTGAATGTTTATAACGACAGGCACTTCATATATATATGACATTCGCCAAAAACTGAGAGTATGGGTAAAATCTTGTAGTGCAAGTGTTTGGCAAAAGGCGTTTGAATAATTGACTCTTTGTGAGGCAGAGCAAATCTACACGCGTCTACCAAGTTCGTCCTGGAACCGAGAGCCCCGTGTACCATACGAGCCCGTACCCTCTTCCGCCAAAACTGACGAAGCCGAAAAACGGAAAAGGGCCCTATTGTTGTACGAGAGGTGTCTCTTTGTTTCAAGTGCATTCTCAGCGGCGTGTTTTGCAGCGTGGATTACCTGGGTCCCATTTATTCATATGTTGATACCAGAGCTTGAAATGGAGGGCTCCAGCCGCGTGAGTACAGTCAGCCACACGTTCAAGAGGTACAATGGGTTGGCAACGATTTATCTGATAATTCCTCTAACTATTTTCTTTACGTTTCGAAACTACCGCGTGTTTATTAACAAAAAATTGCGTGACGAGGAGAAGAAAACAATTTTTATTGCTCTGATAATCAGCCAGATCTCTCTTTTTGTAGTCACGAGGTACGACCAGATCCAAGGGACCTGGCACTACATCTTTACATTCCTGACTATTTCGCTGCTACTGCTATACCACTCGGTGGTGAGGGACACATACCAGGCCATTTTTTACAACATCTATGTCAAAACGCTGCTCATAATTATGAGTATTGTGTCTATCTGCACGTTTGCCAGTCTGTTTATTATTTATCCAGACATAGAAGACAGGGCAGAGCTGTACACAGTTGCCTGTGTGGCAGAAGTGCTTGGCCTGTTGTGTCTCGGCTTGCTCGATGTAATTGACATTTACATTTTAGGCTGGGAAATCGACCAAGTTAAGAACAAAGAGTGAAGCATTGTTCGACCGTATCGTGCTTGAATGTGGCTGGATCAAAGGCTCGGCCCATTGGTTTTACCAATAAACACCTGATCTCTCTAATACCATCTGCAATAAACTGATCAATTTGGAAAGTGAGCTGTTCCGTGAATGCGATCAAGTAAACCAATGTTTCCAAAGTTTTTCGAAAACAATCGGTGGTGGTCATCGTGAAATTGTGGTTGGTGGTCCTTATCAGCCCTCCACGGCCAGGAATAGCCCGAATGATGACTTTGTGTGCCGAGCGCCGTGCACGCTATCCAGAGGTACACAAAAGAGATGTGCGGCCTGAAGAGCAGAAAACCACCACACACAGGGAGTAGATCCCCAATCAACAACTCGACCCAGTGGCAGTGAATCGCAGCCAGCGCAAACGGCGCCTGGTATTCGTGGTGAATTTTGTGTATCTTTGCATAGAGCCACTTTGTGTGCAGAAGTCGATGAACATAATAAAACAAGATCTCGAAAACCAAGAGGTGAAAAACCAGCATTTGCGCCGTCTCTGTGTAAGGCGGGAGGTCTCCGTCCAATCGCACTCCATAAACACCCGACGAGAAAATCGTGACTGACATGACAGCTGCAACAAATGGCAGGCCGACAAATAAGAGTTTGATGATTGACCACGTGACTATCAAAGGCACTCTGCTTGTGTCTACCCTGACTTTGGGTTGTAACTTGTAAGGGCTTCCCGCGGCAACGGCTGGAGCCCACAACTCTAACAGTAACAGTAGCGATCCGTGCACGATGTAAGGGATAAGAAAGCACAGGAAAGCGACAAGTGCCATGGCCCATCCAGCGCCACCTTCGTACAGGCCGCCAAATCTCTGAACCAAAGACTCTCGGTGATCCGCAAACATGTGATTATCAAAAGACATGAATAGGAGAGCCACCACAAATGCAAAAGGCGAATTGCCACACATTGAAACAACAAACACATGGGTGAAACATGCACAACACGTCTCCACTATGCGAGCCCACGCAGAATCATGTCGAGGCGCGGAACTGCTGTTTTTCAAGAGCATCGACACTGTTAGCAAACACGTACATGATATGTGAGCAATGTCCATCAAGGTCTTTGATAATGGCATCGAAACTGTCCGCGTTTTGACGCATTGGAAGCCGAACTAGTCATATATATATGTAGGGTTATTTTTGAGAGACTCTGCATGGAGGCAGTTGCCCTTTTCGTTCCAGAAATTCATGTCCTGCAGAAAGACACGGAGCCAGATAAGAGCTCTGGTTTTGGTGGGTCTTCAAAACAAATGGCACAAGGTTTGCAATTTCCGGACCAATATGCAATTGTAGCAAAAATCAAATCGCAAATGTCAGTGTTGCTCACAGGACAAAATCAGAGAAGAATCGCAAACTGACATGTATATAAGAATCAATCGCGCATCGCAAATAAACATGAGAGTTTCAGCGTCAGAGTGCGTTCTGTGCTTGAACGACGACGACGATGAAGATATCGTCGGTCTTTGCGATGAAGGAACGTACGTCACTGCACGCGGGACCGAACAACAGCACGGAGTGTGCCGGGCCTGCCTGCCCACGTATATCGATCGCAACCCCTGGGACTGCCTCGTATGCCGAAGACCGTACGGACTGAGATTTATGCGGGAAAGAGCCAGAATGCGCGGCGAAATTGATGAATCGCTGGAATCTCTCAACGAACCTTCGTGGGCGTCTGCTCCCATGGTGTCAGTCACAGATATTCACATCTCGCACGCCCCTGCTTTCATGCCAGAGGCGAGTATTTACGGGGTTTCTGCACCGTCATTATATGGAAATGACGCCATGATGGCTGGGGAGCAGCTTGGTGCTTGGCATGCACAGCCCGCTGCATCTCTTACAACGTTTAACGCGGCCTTTCCGGAACAAGACCTAGGCGGGACTGCAGCACTCAATAATCTTTCCAACGTTTCCGACGACCGCGTTATTGAAGAGCGTAGCGAGAATGTCGCCAGAAACTCTGGCCGAGAAAACAGGTGGCTGCAGGCCATGGCTAATGTGCGGAGACGACGCGGTGAGCGGTGAGTTTTTGCCGGAACAAAAGTTTATTGATATGGGATTTGATTGAGCAAGGCATGCGACAGGCTATTCTAAAACCTACAGGTCAATTTGTTCTTGTTGAACTGAATGTACGCAGCAAAAATCTGAATTAGTTTACGAAGAGATACGTAGAGGGCGCGATAATGCGCCGGTGACGGTATGGACGCGCTGCACAATTCTTCAATCTTGTGCAGAGTGTCGTTTGTCGCCCTGCCAAGATCCCTGTTCAAAATACCGCAAAAGTGGGGCTTTAACTGAACCAGGTTGCGATGCAAATCTCTGAGGAGACAAGCATCGCCTCGTTCGCAGGACTGCATGCATCGAATGCAAGTTCTGCGCGCTTTTGTCTCGACTGATTTTTGCGAACTTGACATTAAGCGCGACATCCTGTCTGCAATCTCTCTAAAGGTGTGGTGCCTGGCCACCAGATTTTGAAGAAGGGTGCCATTGAGTCTGCACGGGCTCGGGGCCATCTCTTCGCCCTCAGGATCGGGTTCGCTTCCAACAAACGCAACCATGGATAGTATGTTTTGAGCATCAAACTTGCTGTCGTAGTCTGCGTGCATCTCAAAATAACGCTTGACCCAGGCGTCGTTTTCGGCAGTGTCCTCGTCATAAAGCTTGCTCAAAATGTGCCTCGTGAAAATTCTAGTGAACTTGTAAAACACCTGCATATCGCCAAACTGCTCCCGTTTCACTGGAAGATCCTCGCAGTTTATGTCTGGGGCGTAATATTTCATGGCTTCAGAGTCATAGAATACATGATGGCGTGTAATGTCGTTTATTCCCATCATGGAAAGCTGAGACGGGGAGAACCTGGACCCACTCCGGACACCAGACGTGAATAGCTTCAACGCCTCCCTGCCGACGTCCATGCATATACCCTTTTCAGGCCTCTGTTGCCCGATGCACTTCCATCGAGAGCCCAGGGCACAGTTAAACGCCTGGAGCTCCTTGTAAAAGTGCATGTAGGCTTCTTGTGTTATGAGCAAAAGCAGCCGCCCCTCAGAGTCGGGCGACTCTTGGAGCATGCTGCACTCGTTTTTGAATCCCGAAAATGCATGCGAATACTCATCAGTGTTACAGACGACAAAGTGCTTCTTGTAGCTGTAAAAGCATTCGCCCCCAAAGTGTAGCCCAAACGTCCCAGCAAACTTGCCAAACTCAAAGACCATCAGGTCGTCCATGACACAGACGTGCTGGTACAAGCTCCGCGCACGGGCTTCTTCGATGAAGCTGGTATTCGGAGCAAAGTCTTTGAGTAGCTGGCGCACTGAAGAATCAATGCTGCTTGGCACGACCACCTGCGACGACACTGTCTCCACCACGTGTATGCGCGTTGCTGTGCTCATTTTGTGCAGCACCACGCTAAAGGTGTGGTTTTGCTCGATGTTCTGCAGGCAGGTCCCGCGCGCCACGAAAACCCCCCATTTGGTGTTGCATGGCGGGGTCATCAGCCCGCAAAGACTGGGAAATCTGTCAGCAAAGTCCTGGTTAGCAAACTCGCCTTGTAACGTGTACTCGAAACTGACAAATGTCTGGCACATGCCTTCACAGTCGTCCCCAGAGATCAGCTTGTTTTTGAACCCCTTCTTTTTCAAGGGTATGTGGTCAAATCGGGTCCCAATATCCTCGCCATTGTAGTCTGGTCGATAGGGCGCCTCCACTTCAAGAATATGAGACACAATGGCCGCCATCAACAAATCTACTTTGAACACCTCTACGCGCTCGTTTGATTCGGTTTCAAAAATTTCGAACACGCCTGACTTTTCCAGTCTGCCCATCATGGATGAGACCATCCGCGAGGGCAGCTTCTTCTTGAGAAAACAGTGCATGTGAGGAATGGGTATGTGCATCATGCAAAACTCCACATATGTCATGTCATTGTAGTTTTCGATCATTTCTGTCCCCTGTCTGTTTCTTCGCTCTCGGCGTCCTGGCGTGAGAAACTGAGAAATCATGGACGAGGCGAGGCTCATCACTTCGCGTGTGCAGAATAGAGACATGAGCACGGAATAATCCTCGTCGGGGGGCTCGGAACTAATTACAGACATAAATTGTCGCGAGGCATTTCCTTGCATGTGGAACGTACCGTTGCTGTGAACCATGCTTTCCCACCAACAGCCGTTCCACGCAGTTTGTCGCACCGCCTTGCCGTCCTCCAAAACGAACGGCACCACGCACGCAAAGTTGTTGGTGAGTGAGCTTTTCGTCGTGATTTCGTACAAGATCCGGACAAAGCAATATCGTTCGTCGTTGGTAAACACATTCAAGGCAGATGACATCAAGTCATACGGATACCGCATGCATTCAGGATTCTCACCCCCAAGCGCAATCAACTGCTTCATGGCCAATAGCTCTCTGGTCACATCTGCATTGCGCGCGTGCTTCATATGGCGCACCACTTCGCATCGGTCAATAAAGAGCACGCCTCGGCGATCGTCGATTTGCACAGTCCGACACGAGATGCGCTGCCGAGGCTCCGTAGTTGTATCAGCAAAAAAACAAATGTGGTCGTGCATGAGCAAGCCTCCGTCCCATCCTTGAGCGGACATGTTTTCTTGCAGGATGTCCAAATTGTACTCGATACCGGCTTCGTTTTCGTCGCACATGATATCAGCATAGACAAGCACACTTATATTGCTTATATACATGCAAAATTTATTCTTCTTCTTCCTCTTCAAAGTTTTCCAGGTCCTCAGAGGAAAGCATGGAGAACATATTTTTGCCATATTCCACGACACAAAATAAATGATCTCGCTCCACCACGCTCTGATGCTTAAGGAATTTCTTGTGCTCAAATGTCACGGCATTGCTTTGGTTATACTGTGTCTTGACATGTATTAGGTCGTACCCAGTCATATCGTGCAGTGTCTGCATGACTTCGGAAGCGCTTTTACCCAAGACGGCGCTGTGTAAAGCTTTGCACAGGATTTGCACCCATCCCCATTTCTGCTTGGATTTCAAGCAACTTTCTCGCGTCTGCGTCACCTTTTCCACTGTGACATCACCATCCTTGAACTCGTCAATTGTGGACAGAGCCCGTTTCATCATATCAGTTTGTCCGTGTACGCACAGCCCACCAAAATTGTTCTCCGCATACTCTGTAACTTCCAGAGAATCTCCTTCGAACACCGCGTTGGTGCCTTTTCTCTGCAGACCACAGCACGCCTGTTTGAAGTCCAAAAACATGGCGAATAACAGCAACAGAGGGTCGGGTTCTGGGAGAATGGGCTTAAATATGCGAAGGTCCGACACCTCATCTGAAGTGTTGGGTGATAGAGATCCGCAAAAGATTTTCTCAGCAATCTTGATGGAATGGTAAATCAGTCTGTCGTTTTTGAAACGGTCTCCACCATTCACCGACGAGCGCGATTGATAAAGAAAGTCCAGCATGTTAGGGGAGATGCTAGACGACGAATCAGTGTCTTGGAAGAAATCCGGTTCCGACGAGTGCAGATGAACAAAAAACCAATTTAAAAGGGGATTTTTCTGCTCGACAAGAGGCTTGTGCAAGACTTGCTGGATGTGCTTCAAAGCCTCAGATTCGACGCTTCCGTCCCTGCTCTGGTCCAGAATGTACTCTTTGTACGTGTGCTCGGACTTTACGTTGTGCTCAAGCCATTCTTGTATGGTCTGCACAACACCATTGCATAATTGACTCTCCGCGTCTGTTTTTGTCAACGTAGACCATTCACATACACGTTTCAACTCATCATCGATGCGGCTGTCGTTAAATAGACGGCAAAAGCAAAGCAGGACAATTTTTGCAAATATGGAATGATCTGAACCGAGCATAATTTTCCCAATAGCATTCAGTGCCCCAAAAATTGGATGCGCATAATTGTTCAGTGCAACGGTTTGCAGCAGCTTCATTTTCATGAGTTTTCGACAGTCTGACAAATCAACTTCGTATGCCCGGTCTTCTGTGAAAATCTCCATTTCCAGTTCGATTGCGCCACCAGGCGTCTTCGTGACATTCAAAACTCTCCCAGTGTGACCATGGCTCCACTCGTCTGTTTCTAATTTGGTCATGAGTCTGATATCCGACCCCTTTTGTGGGATGGTTTTTACGAGATTGTCGCCCTGTCCAAACTCACACCATATATTGTCTGAATCAGCTGAATAGCTCACGATTTGTGTGCCCGTCTTATATTTGTCAAGATGCGCGTCCAATGACTTTCTGAGCTCAGCTTTGCGATCGTCGACAATGTTATTCAACAGTCGATCAACATTGAAGTCGCGCCAAAGTAAGCAGAACACCGCGTCCAGCCTTGTTTGTAGAATTTGTTGTTTCTGATCATCTGTTTGGGGGTCATTTCTTTCGACGTCGGCATGAAACTGCGTTTTGAAATTTTCTAACATCGAGTTGGCGAAGGTATCTGACACCATGTACTCTTCAGTCAGCTCTTGCAGAAACAGACTTGCAAAAAGTTGTTCGTCAAACCAAGGCGCTTTACTCTTTATACCATTGATAATTTTCTTGCTACTTCGAGTGGGTATTTCTGCCCCATCGCACCTTACTATGTCTGCTGCCCCTTCCAGGTCGAAATGAAATTTAGCGTACGGAAACGCGTGTTCCTCGGGATGGTAATCACTGTCCTGGGAGGATTCAGCGCCAATATCAATTGCATCATTGCTACCCTCATCGTACTCCTCGAACTTGACAGAGACATCAGACCCGCTGTGAATTGATAGCAAATCAAGATCATCATCAACATCGTTCAAAAAATTCAACATCTTTAGCCTATCCTTGTCCTCGATTACTTCTAAATGACAAGTCATTCTGACCATGAACTCCAGGCATAATTTCAGCACTAGCATTGTCTTATTGATGTTATCATTCTCATCGTAATCTTTCAGTTTCTTCAGAACACCGAACTGATTTATGTTGTTCTTAGCTGTGAAAGTAGTAATGGGTTCAGACATCGTATTGAATATTGATAGAATCAGTCCACATTTGTCCACCTGTATCAGTTGTTCTTCGTTGTGCATAAGCATGTGAATTAATGCATCCATGCAATCACCCCTGAACATTGAGAACTCAGTGTCCAAATAGGTTGTTTCATCCAGCATGAGGAACTCAAATCCGGAATCTTTTGATGTAGATTCTTGAAGTTTGTTCAGATAATGGACACATTCTGTGGTATCTCGATCCCACTCAACCGAATTTAAACCTTCGTTCTTTTTCTTGGGCTGTGTTCGATTACCGATTGAATCTTGGAATGCTTTGCGAATTCTGTCTTTTAGTTCGCTTACAGTCTCATTTTTCTTGTTGAAAAAGGTGACACTGTCTTTTGTCGATGCCCCGTACACATTTTCCAAATAGCGTGATCGATTTGTATAAAATTGCTGTAGACGGCTCTTCACAGCTGCCACTGTTGATTTTTTCACCTTCTCTTCCCCGCCATGTTCCTTGAGCACTGCAGCGTCTTCTTTTTTGCTCTCATCCTCATTTAGCATGTCATCTCCCCCCTCTTCCTCCCCGTCAGAACTTGATGTTTCCACATCATCTGCCGCACCTTTGTCCCGGCCTTCGACGTTTTCACCACCCTCTTCACTCTCGTCAGAACTCAATGGGTTATCTACCCGGCCTTTGTCCAGGCCTTCGACGTTTTCACCTCCCTCTTCGCTCTCGTCAGAACTTAATGGGTTATCAACCGGGTCCTCATCATCGCCTTTGTCCAGGCCTTCGACGTTTTCACCTTCCTCTTCGCTCTCGTCAGTACTTGATGCGTTATCATCGTCGTCGCTGTCTTCATCTTCGTCACCGTCCTCGCCGTCGTCCAAATCTTCTGCAGCACTGGCGGTTTGTGTTTTTTTCTTTGCCTGCTCCGCGTCTTTCAATTGCAGGTGCTCGATTTCGGATGTTGACACATCATCGCAAGAAAGCAGCAGGCGGTAGATTTTGATAATCACAAAGCAGAAGAATTCATTGATTTCAAACGAAGAATTGCCCGTGAGGAAGTTTTTCTGTAGATTTTCGGGGTTTATCACAGCAGACCATACACTTTCAGACTCATTAGAGTAACCCGAAAGGACGTTGTCCATCATACTCTTTTCAATTTCCCACAGTGGGCCTGTGATAAAAAGGGTGTACTTGTATTGGTAATCTGGATCAAATGCTTTCCATTTCTGATTTTGACGAAGCAAGTCCTCGTTTTTGTCCATGTCATAGTCTTCTTCTGCCAGGAATTTCTTCCCAATCAAATCCCGGATCACGCGTGCACACATGCGATCACCCTCTGTGGAAATGTTGATCAACGCACATCCGTATTTCTCGCTGTTGGAAAACGACGTCAAATCACCCAGATATTCGATGATGGCATCTGGGTTGGTTGAAATGGGAATGGACTCATGCTCCCAAATATTCTCAATGGCTTCCTTAGTAAGCAAGGTCTGTAAGGTTTTGTTCGGTGGCACACTTGAACTATACTTTTGCATCAATGTTTCAAATTGTTCAATGAGGTCGTCCTTGCTGTTTTTACCAAGTTTTTCTTCGACAAAAGCCATGAATTCTCCCACCGATCGCTCACTCTCAATATCGTCCGTCTGAGAATTTCGCGAGGTCCTCGAGACATTCATCATGGACGTTTTCAATTGTGCAACTTTCATGGTGTCGAAGCTTATGATACAATTTTTCACAAAATAGAGAATGTCAGCGGGTATGATAGAAGACTCAGAGAGTGTCGTGGCATAGTCGCAGCTAACTGTCATGTCAGTCTCAATTGTCCCGTAAAAGAAAGGATTGACACCGTCCACAAAGGAATGGATGGCAGTGGAAAAGTCTGGCATCATGCCTGGGAGAATCGCCTTATCATTTCTGTGCTGCGATAGATAATCTCCCGCAAACAAATTCTCGGTCATGGGCGAAAAATCAACGAGCAGAGCATGCTCCGCGAATTCCTCGCTGTAGTAACAAATAGCATCAGTTTCGTCTTCCACTTCCCACTCAATAACGACTTGCCCGCTTTCGATTTTGTACACCATTCCTCTGGTCCCCTGTTGGATGATCCGCGTGTCTCTTTGGTGCTCGACACGAGCCTCGACCGGCTGGTTCAAGAAATATTGAAACCGCACAAACTCTTTTATCTTGATTGAATGATTGACGTCAAGCAAGTACTCATTGCTAATTAGTACAGGTCCTAGTTCCTGTAAATCCTGAATCTCCACCAAAATGCCACTTTTTTTTTTCATTGTGTCTATGGCACAGACTTTGCCGAGAAATGGGCCGACTTGGCTCTCGATTTGATTGATTTGAACCGGAAGCAAGTCAAAAAATTCGACCTCAATTCTGGCATTTGCTTGTGTAAGAGCGTCTTCGATTTCGTGAAGGTCTGGTTCATTTTCGTCTCCAGAGTCCTCTTCGTCGTCAGAGCTTTCCGCCTCGAGAGTGGACTCCCCGCGATTTCTTTTTCTGCCAAAAAGGTCCCGGAACGAGCATTGATCCACACGTTTCTGTATTTCTGGCAGTTTGGCAGCAATGCCGTGCTTCTGCTCAAGTGAACATAGGCAAATTCCACCCCTTTTCTTGATAGCAGATTGAATCTCAACAATGAAGGTATCATTTGCATCCTCTTCTGCCTTAGCACTAACAAGCAAAACATTTCGGTTCTGAGGAAGGCTGACCCACATACGAAACACTTGCTTGAACAATTTTGATAACCAATTTTTGTCGGTGGTCAATTTGTTTTGAATTTTGTCGCCGATTTTGACTGTACAGGTGACGTTCAGAAAGTTCTCAGCCACGATTCTTTGAGCCAAATCTTTCTCAATTTTCAGCAAGGAACCAATTTCGGCATCTTGCTTCGAGTCAATAGTTTGAATACCTTTGAAGCCGTCCCATGCTAGAATTGCGTTTTTGAATGAGTCTGTCATGTCGCTGCTCACTCCGCGCGCCTGAAAAGGCTGCCAGCACTCACTTGCTTCCGACGGACACATGGTAAAAGAAGAGCCAGTCGGCGTGAAGGGCCTGAAATCGTCATTTCTTTGGTAAACCGTTTGCGCGCTGACAAACTCCGTGTCCTGTCTTTTCAACGGAAACATGGCTGGAAGTAATGTTGTGAAAGATACAGGGGTGGATTCAGCCACCGGTTCATCGTCCGATACACGAAACTGGCACAAGCGATTGCTCATCGTGTGATCGTGCAAAACATCCCATAAATGTGGGTCGTCATCTTTCTGAGGCGTGAACGAAACCTCGGAAATATTGATAAAGCCCTGAGGAGGCGCAACAATGTCACTTTCTCTCCAGCTGTATTGATATTTTCGAGGTTTTGGTGGCGTCTCATCAATATCGATATCGTCCTGAGAAGGCGCAACATAGTCACTACGTTCCAAGAAAAAATATTGTTTACCTTTGATGGGTATTTTTTTGCCGTGCAGAATGCACGCCGCCAGGTACAAATAGTAAGTCAAAAAGTGCTTTTGGTGTTCATCGACTCTGTCCGCGTCTATGATTTCATTCAAGTGAATCATTTCCTCTTCCGTGTAAAAACAGCGCAGCAATCCTGGCATGTCAACGTGTAGTATGTTCTCGTGCATATTTTTGCCGGTGCCCACGGCTCTTGTCAGCAATTCTTCGAGACGACTCAAAATGGTGTCTGGTGGATTCAAACAAAGCTCACTCGTTGTCAACTTGCACCCCGGTGCTAATAAGTCAGATGTGCTGTTTTGAATAACCTGTTCTAGGTCGCGAAAGTGACTACTGCCATTTTTCACAGGTACCCAGTAAGTATTATCTTTGTCGATTTTGAAGTAGTTGCGAAAGGACGTGACGGGAAGCTTTGCCGCTTTCTGAGGGGGAAGGGTCAAGTATTGATTCTCTTGCGTATCCAGGTCCTCAACCAAGAGCCTCACTGCATTTGTCACTTCGATTTTGTGGTAGCCGTAGATTCTGTTAACGGGTACACGCTTCCAGGTATTGTAATCCACAGCAACCTTGCCGAGCTTGACTGCGAAGTTGGTAACAAGCTGCATATCTTCATAAGACACCGTTGGGGGCTGTATTGCCATTTCCGGCTCCAAGTCCTCGTCGTAATCTGCGACACCGGCATATATTCTCGCATCGGCATCATCTGTCTTGAAATCGTCGCCGTCATCATCGCCGGCCCTGAAAATGCCCAAGACTCCACGGATCATGTCGATTACATCGTCTTGCGAGTACATGCGCGAGTGTTGATTTTCTTTGTCTCGTTTGATCTTGATACTCTTCCATACTGGCCAGATGTTTTCCGATTGCGACACAATCGCGCTCAATGCCGGATGCATCCCTGACATCGTCGCTCCGTTCTCATGGGCTTTTTCTAAAAGTTCAGGTGTCATCAGTGTCGCTGCGTCAAACAGCTCTGTTACACTCGCCAGCCCGTGCCGTTTCAAGTTTTGAAAAGACTGAAGAACCGATTCCAGATTGCTTGGACAGGTCTCGCTGCAGTAAAAAGCCATATTGAATAAGGCCTCGTTCTTCTCTCTTTCGTTGAAGTTTTCGACACCCGCCACCTTACTGATATGCTCGCATTCCAGGTATTTTCGGCGATTATTTTCAAAATTTTCCCAGTTGTAAATTGTTTTCCTCATCTCACTATTCGAACTCATGGTTCCTGGGTAGAAATTCATGAGCCTCGACAGGCGATTAAAATCCCTCCACCCAACATTGCCCATAAAATCTTCAAACGCGTCGTCTTCATCCAGTATCGGCTCGTTATTGTGGGCGTATGGACAATGCTCCGTGCCGTGGAACAAGATCCACCCCTGTCTGAAACAATGCTGACAATACAGAGCGGGTGAGTCTGTGCTGGTGCTGGACTCAACGTAACGCCACTGCTTTTCCGGGGCATAAAACCTGAAATACAGAGAACGCAGCCTGGTAATCAGATTTTTAGCACTGAAGATGCCCTCCTTTTGTTTCATTTTTTTTATATTTTTTTGCGCGCTTGATGTTTGCGTAGTTGACATCCGCTCCGAATTAGTCAAATACTCGTGATTGTCAAAACGCTCACTTTCTTTTTCGTATGTGTAGTGCAGCGACTTCATAAACTCAAAGTGTGTTCTTGGGTGCAACGCCGGGTGCTGGCTGTATCTCCTATCAATCATAATGTCCTGGCACTGAGGACACAAGAATTCGTACACGGTGCAATGTTTGAATTTTTTGAGTGTTTCCATCTCTTCTGAGGTCTCGACAACAAAGCCCAGCACAGACGAATCGGGTATTCTGGAGTGACAATCATCCCATTTCACAACCCCCTCCGCAAACAACCACATTGGCGAGTTTACGCCCACACTCGGCAGTTCCACCCCTGAAAAATCTTGAATTAACAATTGGTCTACATCGCCCATCTTCCATCGTTTCATGGCAACCCCCGCTCTGTTGATTTCAACGGCCTTTGATTTCAAATCCTCCATGGCTTTTTCTTGTGCCTGATTGAGTTTCATGTAAGGGGGAACAATGTCACCGTCGTCAATTTCATAAACATACCATTTTTTACAGTCCTTACAAAACTGTTGAATATTCTTCTCATCAAACAGAGTCTCTGGTTGGCTTTTGATGACCTCCAAGGAGCTGAGTGAAACTTGTTTGCCAAACAAAAATTTGAGCAGATCGTGGTCTTCTTTATGTCGTTCCAGGAAGTCATCAGAAAGCCCTTTGATGTGTATGTTGCCGTACACGAACGTGACCTCTGCACCTTGGTTGTCGTCATCTTTTATTTGTTTCAGTAGATCGTGTTGGTTGTCAGGTTCAAAATATTTACTGATCTGACTTGCTTTGCGCGACGAACTTCGTTGCGGTCGATCTTTTTTCTTGATAATAACTTCATTGCTGTGTGCAGTGTCTCTTCTCTGCAGAAAGTCTCGGATCGACAGTGCTTTCTCCTTTGAATCCTGCATGTAAATAATGTCAAAAGACGAATCATCGTCATGTACTTTGGTTATTTTCGCTACAAACTCGTATTCTTGGTTCTCGGCAATGATTTTTTTGTGCTTGCGTATTATGGCTATGGCGCGCTGCGAGATTGAGCTTTGTCCTTCAAAAACATCATCCAAGTCTTCCAGGTAAGACCCAAGAATTTCATCAACAAGTGCGTCCTGCTGCGGCTCTTCCAACTCCATTTCTGCTATTGCTTCTTTGATGGTTTCCGTGGCTTCATCCACCTTTGTTTTCATCGAGTCGTTGTGCAATGTCCATGCCGACGCACTTTCTGTCGCAGTGAGATCCCTTTTCAGGCCCTCGGCTTTTAGTCGGAATAGATCCCCCTCGCGCCTGTCGTAATAAAAGGTATCTTCCTGGACACTGACAACAGAACACCGCTGCATCTGACTAACCGGAATATACCTGGTATTGTTCAAACAAAAATAATCAAACATGCCCGGCCAACGTTTCCAGTTTGCTTTGAGGTTCGCGCTCATGCCGTTAGCATCGAATTCGACGCAAAATTGGTTCGTACTGTCATGATATTTATATGTATTGTCAACCGGGGCTTGTATTGGTGTCCATACATTTGAATCACTGCCACCGTCAAAAACATGCATGGGCGGAACCATCCACGTAAATCCAGCCTTTGCATACTGCCCCCCGTCTTCTTCGTCATCTTGTGGAGTCTGCTCCCCGAGTTGCAAAGACAAGACGGGATAGCCTGTCACGGGATAAGCAACGTTCCGGCCTGCCTCGTCGAATACACCACTTGGCGCAGCGGCGTCATTGCTGTTTGTAATCGTTTTGATTCCAAGGCCCTGTTCTGTTTTCTTGATTGAAAACGCAAACCTGGTGCCTGCGTTGGGCGTGGACGGCTCAAACAACAGCTTGAACGCATCATCACAGCGCTTCAGTGTCGACTTCATGACGTTGGGTGGTTCTTTATACACAAATTCACCGTTCGTGGAAAAATCCTTGCACCATTCGTCCCAATACACTGGTTTTCCGTCCACAAACATGTCATTGCGATCCCGGGTCACTTGCAAGTCACTGGACAATATGCTTTTGGTGGTACCAGCTAGAGTCGTGAAATTGAGATTCTTTTCTTCATCGATTTTGGGTAAATGACGGCGTTCTTTTGATATCGGAACCACCACAAACGTGTTTCCAGGCTTTAAAGCCTGGTTGACATCTTCTTCGTTAATGTCGTACTTTTTATCTTGAATGTAATGTTCTGCGCCAAGATTGCTATTTTGCTCTTCCAGGTACACCTTGCAAACATAATAATTGTCCCACTTACAACCAGCAAACGTCTTTTTTCTGTCAAAATTCACAGCCCAGAAGCGCGTCAACTCACTCACTTCAATCTCATCCCCTACGTCTACAGCAAGTCTTTTCGTGGTTTCCTGTTTGGTCATGCTTTGGTAAATATTTTCAAGTTCGAGAAACGATCGAATCGATTGCGGCAGATCAACGTCATCCTTCGTCACAGTCTCTTTGTCAAAAATGCAGAAACTCTTTTGAGTAGCAGTCTCATGCATGCCAGACAATATGCTTTGTATCTTTGTACTGAATGAAATGTGACAGAAGTGGCACTTGACTGTGTTTTCGCCACGGAGTTCTTCACCACTAACCGCGCACAGAGTAGCAGTGGGCATTTTGTACCGCTTCTCATTGTAGATGAGGCGCATTCCGCCCAGGCCCCTGTGTTTTGGTTTTACTGGTTCCCTGACCTGCTGTCTCTTTTCGTGATTGTATAGAATATGCAGAGAACTATCAGCATAGGTCGAAGACAGTCTGGCCATGATGCCGTCCCCTTCCACTGTCTTTAGCGCAAGAAATGACTGCAATTCCTCATAGCTCCAGTATTGTTTGTGCAGCATGCTGTTGTCCTCGCAAGCAATTTTCAAATATTGGACCTCGACATTCTGCTGCGTAAAGGTGATCAATTTCCACTCGACGTGCTCAATGGAGATCTGAATTTGCAAGTTGTTTTCGTCTGGCTGAAAAACACGTTCGTTTTCTGTAATCAGGTCGAATGCATCAGTCATCTGCGTTTCCTCGTCATCCAAAACCCAATGCTCAAACCAGACACTACCGATTTCGTTTGCATGCAGGACGCTACCGACATTCTGCGCCTGCTTGACTTTGTCTGCATACAAAATTTTACGCAGATTGTTTTTTTTGACACGATTGACTGCGTTTTCTGAGACGTTTCGTAGTTTGGGGGCCTCTTTCAAGATATCTTGCGCCGTCTGTGTGACTTTTCTCTTCAGCAATATCATGATTTTGAGCTCGATCATTTTCCCCAATTGATAACTGCTCAGAGCCTCGGTGTCGGTGTTCATCGAGAGAATGTCCACCTTGTGGGTATCATACTCAGGACTTTTATTTACCTGGAGATTTTCCTGATACTCACTCAACTCTTTTTCGAAGCACTTCTTGACATTATTTTGCTTACATATGATGCAGAAAAACTTCATGTTCTGCATTCCTTCTGTATCGTCTATGATTTGCGTCAAAAAGTCGTTTGATTCCTTCGTGCCAATCCGTGACAGAAGCGCTGAATTGACAGTCTTTAGAAATCGCTTAGCACCATCTAGTTTAGCCTTTATTTCTTCTTGCTGTATACGGATTTTTTTCTGTTCCGTGGCATTCTTCTTTTCTTCCTTGAAGTACCGATCATAAAACTCCAGGTAGGCAACGCCATAAAGTTTCCTCAGGAAATTAGTAATTTCGACGTGATCAAAATTTGTTTTCGTCAATTTTGGAATGGTGGAAAAGAGGACTTTCTTGTCGACCTTTGTTAGTGGTTCCACGGGTAGATCCATGGACGGGATTGGATATGTTTTTGCGTCACTGGCTGTGGTATCGGAGTTGTCAACCAAGGAATCCCTCGCTGCAGGGCCGGCATCGCTCTTTGCCAAATCATCCATGGACGGGATTGGACCTGTTTTTGCAACACTGGCTGCGGTATCGGAGTTGTCAACCAAGGGATCCCCCGCTGCAGGGCCGGCATCGCTCATTGACGAATCATCCAACACGTCCGTCATTGGGGCTCCGTGGCATGGGCAAAAGAAGACGTTTATATATAACCTGAATCAACTCTGAGACCAGATCAATGGCTCGGCTCTCTGTGACATACTAGTGCTCATCATAAACAGTAATTTCACAGGAGGTTGCTGCAGACAGAGGATGTGTTTCATAGTTTACTTTTGGGTATGTAATAGTACAAAAGAGGCAAACACAGCAGAGGCAGCAACACCTGAGAACCGATTTGAACCAGCCATAGATTGCAAAAGTCGCACGGGCCTTGCTTTTGCAGATCAGAAAACTCAATCGCAAGCAACCCATACTGAATCGCAGCCACACGCGCGTAGCTCTGCAAACTCACCACGGCTGCGAAGCCGATGGTAGAGTGTTCGGACTGGATCAAATGAGGAATTAGCATAAGAGAAGGCATGTTATACATGTACGTGGCTGCCGGCGCAATGATGCAGTAAACTACTATGAAGTAAGGCCAGTTTAATGCCTCGGAAGACCCGAACAATCCTAGCGGCAGCAAGGCTCGTATAGTGCGCACGGAGACCTGCAGCCACGCCGTGCTGACAAACATGTAGCGCAACGAAGAACCCGTAAAGCCCCTCCGAAATATTTGGATGCCGATCCAGCCACTGACAGCGCTGATGATAGCTCCGACCGTGTTGAAGTCAATATAGCTGAATCGGGGCATCTTTTTTGAGCACCCATCCCGCTCTGTCAGAAAGTACGCTTCTGCCGTGAAAACGTTGGCAGACAAAGATGTTTGGAGCAAGATAATTGACACCCCGATGGAATAAAACCAAGAAAAGTCTGAAGATGCGGGCGAGACCAGCAACTTTTGGGCATCCACGGCCCGGGTGTCGCCCTCGGCACCAGTGTCGCGCAATTCGTAGTAGTTGTACACAATCAAAATGACCATGGAAATGGCGGAATAGACGGCCAGGTTGTGCGACTCTTGCAGGCTAATACTAAGCCAAGAGTTCAGAGCAGCAAGCACAGCTGTCACGATCGAGACGTTTCTGAATTTTGTGTATTTGTGTCGTAGCGGGCCGTCTTTCTCGGGAACCATGCTCACGTCAATTTCACCAATGAAATCGAAAAAGACCGGAACAAAGTTTGTCGACACAAGCGCGGCCGCGACAAAAAATATTAGACGGGGGTTCATGAGCTCAACGACCGGCCCGACAATGGCCGCGGCAAGGATGGCGCCAATTTGATACGAGGTGGCAGAAAGAAAGATTAAGGTGCTGGCGTGGTCAGGTGCCTTGTCCGTGCGCCCGTACCCCCTCTCTTGCTCGCGAACCGACTGACCTTTGTGCACGAGGCGGCTGTACACCCCGTTCATGATGACATCCAACACGCATATCCCAAAATTGGTGCCGCCGAGTAAGATACCAGCCCCGGGACTTGAATACGTTCCCAAGGCGAGAAGTAGCAGGCACGAGATGCACAACAGGCAGGCTAGAATGATATACAGGGCCTCCGAGGTTTTGTAATACCGAGACATGTTTTCGCTCGGAGAGACGGCACCCTTCCAATTGCACAGCCACACCGCAATGACACCGCGCAGGGACCAGGGGATCGAAGCAATGACACTCATAATCTGGCATTGTCGCGCGTCGACATCCAACGTTTTTCTGCAGAAGCTGACCTGCATGAGGTATATGATGCCGATCCCCGCGACCATCCCTTTGGTGAACACAAAGTAGATGAACAGACTGTATATGGTATACGGATTGTAAAATTTCATAAATCCCTCAGGGGGCTCGTTGATGGACACCTCATCCCACATGCCCCCATGCCCATCTTTCTTGTCCAGGTCGCTTGGTAATATTTGCAAAAGTTCTTCTTCAGATGGCGCGTCTGGATAGCGCCTGTTTCTTCCTAGATTTTGATATCGGTTCATGCATGCGCGATCTTGAGAAGCCAAGAGTGGTCAGTGGCGCATATATATACTCGGGGCAAAAAATCCCTTTTAAATTTATGTTTTATTTCGAATAATCTCATTGGATGAGTTCTACATATGAATCCACCTCGTAGCATTTAGCGCATGGCGACCACGTTGTACGGGGCGCCGGGGTAGCCAGACGCGATGCCAGCCTCCTGGCGGCCCATGATGCCAAACTTCACCGGGCTGTTGGCCGGATAATTGAAGATGTGCGTGGCCGTTAGGATGTAACGGAAAAACACGAGGATGAAAATCGCGATGGAGATGATACCGTCATTGAGGAGCTTGTCAAAGATGAACGGCGTGTGCTTGCCCCAGACACTGTGGCCGAGGTGCTGGTCCATCTTGAAACAGTGGCTGTCGTTGGGGATGTACATGACCGTGTCAGTCTTAGTAACGAGGCTGCTCAAACCCTCCGCGGGAACCGATGCATTGTATCCGAGGGGATTAGTGTCGTAGAACAACCTCAGATTGAATGTTCCTGGCGTCAGGGAGTTCTGGTACAGAATAAACCATGCGAAAACGCCAAAGGAAATCAGGAAAACCTCAGCCAATTGCGTGACCGTCCAGATGGTGACTTCGAAAGTCTTCTCCATGGGGGATAGATCGGCGGGTTCCTTCTTGAATGCAACCTTGTACAAGTAGACAAGAGCGTACACGCCGTAGAATACCGTCCCCACGAGCAGAATAAGCCTGAACCACGTCTGCTCATGCTCAACAAGCTCCCACAGAGGCAGGCAAGTACTCACGAGGTACTTGTTGATCTGCTTGCCCCAATCGGCCTTGGTTGCCGTGCTGAAAAACGTAGCTTCTTTGTTTGAGAACGTCTTCTCCAAAACCTCTGTATACTTTGATTCTCCCCATTGGTTCTCCTTGATCTCCTTAGCGAGCTTGACAATGTCATGCCCTTGCGTGATATACACTTGGGTGTAAGCGAAAACCCAAAAGGTCAGGATTGTCAGTGCAAAGACATGAAAGATGAGCCATCGCTCGGCCCGTTTCTCTGGAGTAATATTTGAAAAAAATTTCACGATGACATTTGGTTGTGCATCCGCCATAATGGCTGGTGACCTCTCTTCTTGACGATGTCATCTCGTGCAGCTTATATACTATTTCTTTTGCAGTTGAAGCGCCGCTCAACAAGAATGCACACAGGCAGGGTATTTGGGTTGAATTATTCCATAAAACCCACATATAACACTCCTCGACCTGCGACAGACATCGACACCAAGCCCTGGATTCTATTTTGGACATTCCAAGTACATTTACTGTAGAAAACAATGAAATGAATATGGGTATATGTCTACAAGCTGAGAATACAGAAACGCTAACCAGGGTGATTATATAATACCGACAAAATCTGCCTTTGACGGGATGCCCCCTATACGTTCCTTGCATGACTTCAAGTGTGCTGTTGATTCCGAGTCAAATAATCACGCAGTGGCCATGATCGCAAGATCAGACGACGAGCCTTCTCAAAACTGCCTTCGATTCTGGAACGAGCTCGCAGAGCGCGTGGATGCGGCAGAGTTTCTGTGGGTAGACGCCCTGCAAGTACCAGATGTCGCCCTTGAGTTCAAGATTATTGGGTGGCCGACATTTCTCTTCTTCTCCAATGGACAGGAGGATACGACAAAACGAGTGGTGGGTGCACACAAGTCGCAACTGCAAGCGGGATTGATGGCTGTCGCTAATGTGCATGAACAGAGATCAAATGTTTATTGGTGAAGCAGCTACAGAAAGCGCGGTCCCGAGCCTTTGATCCAGCGACAATCGAACACGAAGGGCACGCCATGCATCCAGGTAAACGTGCCCAAGAGGCCTACTGTATCCTCTCCCAAAACTCGCGGTTGAAGATGCCCTCAATGCGTTCCAGCTCTTTTCTGGCCTCGTCATACCTGGCCTTGGCATAGTCATGGCGGCAAACGTATTCCCATTCACAGGACGTCATCTCAGCGTCGTCCGCGAGAGACTCAAGGGCCTGCTGCATTTCGCGCAAGCGTTTCGAATGCTCCCGTCTCAATGGTTCACACTTGGCCCGTGCCCGAGCAAGCGATTCCTTCAGAGAGAGAACATCGGTTGTCTGGGAAAGCAGGCAGGCAGTCGATCCAAACTGTGCATATGAATATCGCGTCAGCTGCCACAATCATCAAGTAGACTGCACAACACTGGCACCTCGCTGGTCTCATCCCTCTGTAGAGCATCCTCATACTCCTTCAGATCATCATCGGACTGTACATCTTCGTCCGCCGCTGGCATGCAGTGCAAGGTGTCGCAATTCAAAAGCGTTTGTGATCGGAACTCCACCACCCTACTAAACTAATCCCTTGGAAGAATTTAGTCAGGCAGTTTCGACATTCGCGACGGTTTGTGAACCACACGCGAAGTTCAAGTTGGCGCAAAAAGTATAAATATTGCAATCAGTAGTAAATCCAATGTTTCCATACAAACCTGTTAACTTTGCATATTTTTACTAGTACCATGCGCTAGATTAGACACTTGGTACGTAATTGTAACTTCTGCAAAACTAAACACATTCGCGTCCCAGTGATTTTAAAACAAGTCGCCGCGGGCAGCGGCACGAGCGGCGAAGCATGCAGACCCGCGCTTGAGCGACGCGTCAGCGCAGCCGCAAACGCCTGTCGCAGGCCACAAGCTTCCGCGGGTTTGGTTCCTGATTGTAATCGCTGCAGCAGTCTGCAGCTCTGTGTTCTGTGTGCGCCCCGACTCGATTTGCTGTCATTTGCGAGCAGCGCGCAATTCGCTCGCGCTTGTGCAGGTCTGCAGGTCCCAGCACGGGCAGAGTGTTGGGTTGTGTCGGCCCCGCAGACCCCGCTCTGATGCTGTGGTGTATTGCGAACGTCGGTTCACAGGAGCCCTCAGCGCAACACTGAAGCACTCGCAGTTTTGCGTACTGACGTGCTGTCTGGGTTGGAATGCTGGTGCAGGCCATGTTGACCGTGGAAGGAGCTCTGGAAGGAAATCTTTGGCGCGCCAACTGCCAGACAGAGCACATTGAGAATTCTCTGCGGGACCTGTTCAAGCAGGACGTATTTCGCAATGCAGAGGAGAACGACACTTCCCATTCATGCCTTGTCTGCCACCATCACGCATCCATTACACAGATCCCGGAGGGCAGCCAGGGTCAAAGTCAGACGACTCTCCACTTGTTCACGGGGTCGATGACCAGCAAATATGGTTTCAAGGGCAAGAGGGCCCATGGCGCCGCACAGATACTTCAGAAGGAGAAGAAGAAGAAGATTGTCGATTTTGAGGGCTCTCTCTGCGAAGGTGCCGTAACGGGAAAGGCGACAGTGACGGTGGGATTCTTCAGCGGCAACTCCAAGGTTCACTATTCCGGTTCCTGGTTATTGAATCAGCCTCACGGTTATGGAGAATATTCCGACCCAGAATCTCGATACGATGGGAATTTCCACTTGGGTTCGATTACGGGCTACGGGACTTACACATGTTCTGCATTCACATACACTGGATATTTCGAAGACAATCTTCCGCACGGCGAGGGTCGGCTCAAGATTTGCAAAAGCGATACGTTTCTCTCCGACCTTGACTATGATGGAAGCTTTTATCGGGGCAACTTTCACGGGCGCGGCTATGTTGCGGTCGGCGACAAGACGTACGACGGCATGTGGAAATACGGCTACATGGACGGGGCGGGGTTGTTGAAGATACATGATTATGAGCTGCGGGTTCAATGCTGTGAGGGCAGTGTGGAACGAGATTTCCAAGACACGCTTTACCGGAAGTTGAATGGTTCGAATCTCTGGTTTCCATGCAGGTTGAAGGCAACCGCTTCGCAGAAGTCGGTCATGGATCTTTCGGCCGAGGAAGTTCTATACGTTCAGTCGACGGTAGTGTCGCCTGCAGAGTTGCTCGAGATCAAGGAGAAATTCCCCATTCAGGATCGTCTGTCAAGAACATCCATCTCTGTGACGGGGATGTCTGGCTGTGAGGAAGTATGGGACGGCATCTTTGACTTTGAACGGACTGGGTTCGGTGTCATGAGAACAGACGGCAAGACCGTCAAAGGTTATTTCAAACAAGGCAAGATTTGCGGACGTGGCGAGATAATTGTTGACACCTTGTCCGACTTCTTTTCTTACACTGGGGCGTTTGAACCTGGCAAAGAGCGTCCGCTGGGATTCGGCAAACAGACTAATCGGCAGTCAGTGGTTTACGAGGGCGCTTTCGATGATCTGCCCTATGAAGAAGTATCGAGGTGGCATGGCAAGGGCACGCTCAATTTTCCCCCTCAAGCACACATCCGTCGTTACGGAATTCAGATTGAAGGCAATTGGAACTGCGGCTGTCTCACTTTTGCTACAGTGAGATGTATCGTTAATGAGTCTGCTGGAGACACCTCTTTGGTCTTTTTCTGCGGAGCGTGTTACTCGGAAAACCTACAGGATATGTTCTTGTCAGATACCCTTGATCTCAGCGTCTCGCGAGAGAACCTGCCCTTCACGCCGCACGGATTTGCCGCATGCACGCACAAGATGCCTGTTGACGAGCGCGGCCATTACATGGGCTTCCAGGGGACATTTGAGCATGGACACCCTTTTGCCGGAGCGTTGATTCGAACAACCTCGCAGGAGAAAAATTGGATTCACAAGGATTGGAAATCTATGACTGCCATTCGTGCAGACGAGAAACGCCCAGAAGCACATTCGTTTGCGGCGTGTTGGGATATGGAACAACTTCGTCTGACGGCGTACAAAAGTCCCTGGGGCGGGGCTTGCTCCAAAAACAGCACGCGCAACATACTTTCCCCCCCACAGCGCTGGGTAGAAGTCAGAAGCACAGTTGGGTTTTCCTGCCAAAACGATATGTTTGCGGAGACTCTGGTTGCTCCTTGGAAATGCTTGTTGGATATTGTGCTGTGCAATTCAGACAAGAACAAGAAGATGCAAATGCAAAGCGGTTCGAATCCATGGCTAAACGAGTGGGCATTTGCCAATCGAAAACTGCTCGGCTGTACGGGATGCGACCGCAATATCTTTGTCGACGAGAGATGCCCCAGCCTTAGAAAGACCCCAGGATCATGTTCTGCTCTGAAACGACGCCGATCTTCGTCTCCATCGGCGTTTACTAGTCTACCACTGCCTCCCATGAAATGCGGAGCAGGCATCACATCACAAGCCAAAAACGCAAGCCCTGCTGCTACTGGGGCTTCCGGACCATCCAACGGGACAAGCCCTACAAGTCCGACTGGCCAAGGCACAAGGGGCTACTGGACAATCCAACCGGGCCAGAAGCTCCAGTGGCAGCAGGCTTCCGGACAATCCAACGGGACTAGCCCTACAAGTGCGACTGGCCCAAGCACAAGCCCCGCTGCCACTGGAACTTCCGGACAATCCAACGGGACCAGCCCTACAAGTGCGACTGGCCCAAGCACAAGCCCCGGCCGAACAGGACTTATGGGACTTATCTCTAAGGCATCCGGACAACCCAACGGGGTGTTTACAGGTCTTGGACCCATGGCCTTAGGTTGGTTTACTGCCACTGGGGCTTCCGGACAATCCATTGGGGCCAGTGCTAGCCAACAATCTCAAAATACGAGCACTGTCACCCCCGCGCTTTCTCCAAAATCCAAGAGCGCGAAAAAAACGCCCGCGCGTTCCGCGAAAGGGGGCAAAAACGCAGGCACTATTGCCAATCAGGATTCTGTATACGGGACAAGAACCAAGACTGTGCGGGCCGCGAAAAAAGCCAAAACCGGGCCGACTGCAGGACAATCGAAAGGCCCGACTGCAGGACAATCGAAAGGCCCGACAGCAGGACAATCGAAAGGCCTGACTGCAGGACAATCGAAAGGCCTGACTGCAGGACAATCGAAAGGCCCGACTGCAGGACAGTCCAACGGGGCAAGCGCTACTACCTCAGGGCCTGTTACGGCTTTGTCATGGGCAAGTCCACCGCAGTACAGCCCACGAACCCCGACCTATACTCCACAAATGTCGCCGGTACCATCTTTCTTGAACCCCCCGCCCAAGACAGACGCGACTGCATTCTTCCGCGTGCAGCCTCTGCCGTTGAAAAAGGTTCCGTTTGACCCAACCCAAGCGACAGTTCTTAACAACAGCCGCCTGGAGCCGTTTCGGTGGCTGAGCATTCCTCTCTCTAGACCACGAGAGTGCTACACGATGCTACCTCCCGAGACATCGCTGAAGATTGAGGAAATGTATCAATGGGATGTCCAAGGCCCGAAAAAGTTTTGCCTGGAGGCTCAAGAAGGAAAATACGACCTCGACCTGGACCAGCATCCCATGAAGGCAACCTTTCAACCCAGAGGTGCGGACATGCGAACAGAGGATCTCTTTTTGATTCGGCATTATGGGCAAATGCTTCGCAAGTCTGCCCAGACCATCATACGGTTTTGGGACTCCCAGGCATCGGAATCTAAGCCGGAGTTTGTTGAGATACCATGGGACGATGGAGCGTCACTGGAGACAAATCAGGTCAAGCTTGCCATGTCGAGGTACTCGCCTTGGAGCGAAGGCTTTTACTTTCAAAACTGGAAGGTCGAACGATTGACTAGGCTACAACACTTTCGGCTATTGGACCATTTTCTGCTCCACATGGGCCATGTCGAGAAATCTCGGCGCGGAGACGCTAACGTCCAACTTCTGTGGCACGGTACTTGTAATTGCCATGACAGGTGCCTTTTCAGTCCCATTGATTCTACATATCAACTCACATATGTGTACAGGTACCGGCAACGTGGACCCAAGAATGATGATGTCGCACAAGGGCATGGACCGGCAGTTTTCGAAGAACGTTGGAAACTTTCATGGACCGGCGCACTACTTTGCGTATGAGATGCCCTACAGTTTGGACTCGTATGCATACCGGTCGATCGACAGGGAGGGCCGGATTCAGTCGGACACCGGCGAGTTCTATCATCTTGCTCTTTGTCACGTCATTCTTGGAAATTCACTGGACAAGACAAACTTGTGCAACGGAAAACGGTGGCACATTCAAGCTGTCAAACCCATTCCTGGGATGGAACTGCAAGACGCTGACATCAAGAAGAAGCTCCTCGACGCCTTTCAACGCAACCCACATCACCACACGTTTGATGTCAATTCAGCCCCGGAGGTTTCCGGCAATGTGTATGTGGAGATATCACCAGAAATGATCCCTTCCTCTTCATCCGGCAATGCTTCGAGTTTGTATTTGGTTCCAGACCCATTCAAGCAGAAACTTCGCGTGGATAAACAGGCTGACTTTGCGACGATGATTTCGGAACTTGGCACGGAGTTTGACAGCTTGGTCTCGGGCCCGCATCAGCCTAAATACGGCGGCATTGGACCCCCTGAGCAAGGCCCGTGCTCCAACATCGTGTGTGTCTACGAGAACAGCAGTGTCTATGTCAGCTACATTGTCACCCTCAAGAAGACATCTACGCCTTCCTCTTCAACTTAACGCAACGAGCGCTTTCTAGTTTGATCAGTATATTTTGGTTTGACCATCCTGCGTGGGAGCAGCAGTGGGATTTTTTGTGATAGGGGTTGGTCACGGGCGCTTTGATCGCCATTCTGTGCAAACGGGCATAGGATTTTACCAATAAACCTTGATTCATCCCACTTTCAGCTTCATCAACCCAGCTCTTGCCTGATCTACATCCCATGCACAATTGCGCTGAGACGCATCACGACAGTGGATACTTTGTCAGAGTTATTCACCCCATGCAGATCCAGCTGAAACTGCCTGGTCAGACGTAAAATCCACCTCAAAAACCATTTCAATGCTTTCAGGTCTTCCTGGGCTTGCAGCGATCTGGTCTTGACATATGTAAAAGTCTTGTTGTGACTGGATGCAACAACCCCCTGCTGAGCATTTTCATTAGTCCATTCTTCGTTTAACCTGAATAGATGGTCGATTACAGCAACGTGCGCTGATAAAATGCCGCCAAAATACCGCATCTTTGCACGCAAGCTGTCCTTTGTCAAATCACTATACAGATCCAACTTGTCTTCATTCGCACCAAAGTGTTGATATCTGAGTGTGTCGATCCAATCCCATTGCGAGTCGCGAATAGAAAATATCGGCGACATTTCCCCCTCCACAAGGCTTTGAAACGCATCAAGGGTGGATTTGAAATCAACTAGTACCATTTGTTGGAACCGCGTGATCTCCCGGCCCATCAAATCCACGCAGACCTGGTCTTGTACCTCACGCGGAATCTCTGACCACACAAAGTTCATATCGTATGCGGTCCTTTAACAATCGCTTATATATTTCTAAACCACTGCGAGGCCAGGGGGCGAGCACATGACGTATTTTGGGGTCATTTTAGGGAAAAGCACAGAAAATCTTACTAGTATATATGGCTATATTATTGATCTATCATAGCTGATGCGACGCTCAAGCATGTATTGATAAATACTTTTATTTTGCTTTTAGTGGCTTTTAGTGGATACAACAAGTATGTATTCTAAATTAAACCACTCTTACACACACATACATAACAATAATATCACTGCCACCGCACTTACCCCACATACAGATATGAATAGGGTGTTGTCGAAGGCGGCTGGTCATATGAGTCTGGGTACATAGGGTACAAAGGCTGCTGATAAGCAGGTTGGCCCATGTCGTTGTAATCATTGGTCGCAACAGTGCTGACTTCTTTGTACTTGGGTATGCCGTCGTACCACCGCTTGGCCGCAAAACAGAGAGCAATAAACAACACGACAGCCAGCACAACCGCTATGATTGCCCAGCTCGAAGGAGCATCCGATTTGACCTCGACGGGTAGCATCGACAGTTGCGTGTGATTGGCAATCTCCATACGGTGTTCACATTCAGGGCCCCCGAAACAAACCCGGACCCCCTGCTCGCCGTTCTGATCCGTCACGATGTGGACGGCCGAGAATCCCTTTTTGCCAATCTCAGTGTCTTCCAAGTTGAGAGAAAGAACGCAATGTTGATCTCCTGAGCATTCTTGCTGGCTTTGAGCAGTTAGGGCATTGTGCAAACTGACGTACGCGGTGGCCACCGTGTGTGACGTGACACCGAGAAGGCGCCGCGAGTACACTGTGCTCTGGAAGCACTTTGTCAGCAGGGCTGCCCGGTACACACTGACGGTCTTGAAATGGAAGCCCCCGGCAGTGACTGCTTGCAACGAGGAAAGCTCGTTGTCCACGTGCTCAATAATGTCCGACTCTGGCGAGCAGTACAACTCATCTGGGATGTCCAAGGAAACGCGCATCAGTTCGCAAACCCCCGGCAGGGATCCACACACCGAATCAGCCATGACGCGGTTCCCGTCCAAGCTGGTAACCTCGCGCTGCATATTCGTATTCGAAGTCGTCTTGTCCATCTCACTGCCGCCTGCACCGATAGTGAGGAGCTTTCGCATGGACCTTTGCGGCAGGACCATACTCTCCACATTCAGCTTCATGGCGTCCCTTGCCCGCATCTCTTTGAGCTTCAGCCTGCGGAAAGCGTTCATTCTGCGAGCCAGGTTCACAATAGTCTTCCTGGAACTAACTGGCCTCTTCCTGCGCACTTGACGCAAGGACGAAAGCAACGCCCGCCGACGGCTGGAGCCGTCAGCACAGGCCTTGTTCTCCGTTGTGAACAGCTTATCGCCTGTTTGCCACGACGCGGTCGCCATGCTCAATTCTGGCACCCCAGGAGCCGACACCGCAAAGCCCTCCAGCGTGATTCCGTCTGAGGACGTTGCATCTGCCACATTCGCCAGCCAGAACGTGAAAAGCTCACTGGTTTCCGACGCGGCGGTGTACACCTTGGCTGTGAAGTAGGTTTTTTGTGTCGAGGTGTCAAAGTACTTGCACGGAAGTTTTCCAAGACCACACACGCCCCCAGAACAGCCCAGGCATTCGTCGAATGATCCAAAGTCTTGGGCAAAGAGTGCGTTTGCCTTGGTTATGTAATACTTGGTCACAATCTGCCCGTCCGTGAAGCTCGGCGCCGCAAGAGCAATTTGCAGGCAATTGTCTTGCATTTCAAAGGGCACCTTAGGGAGGCTGCTGAGAGCAAAACGACTGCCCTGCATGATGAGAAGCGGAGGGTTGCTGTCCGGATCGATTTTGGCGTTGCGAATCTTGGATAATTCTGCAGAGTCCTCGTAGACCTTTGCGTCCTGGCAAGCGTGGTGTCGACATGCGTGGCTTTCGCCGAAAAGGAACATATGGTAGAGGAAAAACTCCGTGCCGGGAGCGTCAATCGAGGGTTTCCATGAAAAGACACCCTTTTCATTATAGTAATCATCAGAAACTCCACAGCGCTCTGCCGACACACCCACGCCGGCGCGCCCGCCGATGAGCATACTACCAGGTGTAAAAGAGTGTGCAGGACCAGGATTTCCAGGCATGTGCAATATGTAGTACTTGTCTGACACGTCCTTGTGCTGGAAGAACAAAAAGTACTGCCATCCTTTCTCGGGAACGTAAAGCTTGTCAATGAAACCACTTCCACTTTTTACG